>Ga0326762_1000010_pt1 | contig 139528 bp, 133 predicted proteins | sample NORPS_S_FD_207669 | JGI IMG/M metagenome (GOLD analysis project Ga0326762, IMG submission 207669) | Hot spring sediment microbial communities from Norris Geyser Basin, Yellowstone National Park, WY, United States - NOR.PS_S | ecosystem: Environmental > Aquatic > Thermal springs > Near-boiling...
GGGGGGGGTGGAACAAAAGATGGAACAAAAATATAAAAATATTGGATGTAGGTTGTGGTACAGGTAGAGTAGTGAAAGTACTAAGGGAAGCAGGTTATGAAGCTTATGGAATAGACCTTGGGCTTGATTCTTCTCCTCTTTTCTGGGAAGGAGAGAGTAAAAATTATCTTTTTTTGGCTAATGCTTTATCTTTGCCTTTTGAGGATGATTTTTTTGATTTTATAATATCGTTTGGAGTTATGGAGCATATAGGTGAAGGGAAAAGCGAGCAAGAGAGGTTAAAAGAGAGGAAATTATATCTTGGTGAGATTTTAAGGGTTTTGAGGTTTGGGGGAGTTGCGAGTATTTCTTTTCCGAATGGAGCTTTTCCTATTGATTTTTGGCATGGGACAACAAGATTTTTTAGATGGCAATTTGGTGGCTCTTTTCATCTACCTTACAGAACTCTTATGCCATCTGTTAAAGAATTAGAAAGTTTATTAGATGAATTGACGAAAAACAGGAAATACTCTGTCAAAGTGGAATTTTTATCTCCTCTGAGGCTTTTCAGGTTTGAACAGGTGAAACGAAGGACGGAGGGTCCGATGAAATTCTTTGTATATATTTTCTTTCCTTTGGTAAAATCTTTTTTCTACGCTATGGAGAAAATCAATTTTCTTGCTAAATCCTCACTTAATCCATTTTTAAACATTCTTATTTTCAAATGAAGAGGAGCTTATCAACGCAGGTGTTTTTGAAGTTGAGAATTTCAGAAGATGTTTTTAAAGTTATATCCGAGCTTGGTTTCAGGAGATGCGAACTTTGGGCTATGCCAAACCATCTTGATTACAAAGAAAAAAGCCTTATCAAAAATTTAAAAGCTTGGTCTGAAAAATATAGTGTTTCTTGCGAAACCACTCATCTACCACTTTGGGCACAAGATAAAAGCGGTAACACATTCAAAGTCTCTTTGGGGTCAAAAGAGCTTTCTCAGAAATCGAAAGATGAGTTTTTGTTCTGCATTGAAAACTTATACTCTATCGGAGTTCAAACTTTCGTTCTGCATGTAGGAGAAGATTTGGACACATTTTATGAGAATTTTTATGATGTGTATAGAAAAACAGATTGCAGATTTGCAATAGAGAATGACCCTATGGGATTTCCTTTAAGTCAGGATGTAGTAAAAATAGTTGATTTTTTGAGGCGAGAGCTTAAAGATGGGGAGAGCAGGGTAGGTGCTTGCCTTGATATAGGACACGCAAATATATGGGAAAAACCCCCAGAGAATGTAATAAAAAATTTATCGCATAGGATTATAGCTACTCACATATCAGATAATGACGGAACCGCGGATACTCATCTTATTCCGAAAAAAGGGAACATGGATTGGTCAAGAATTATTCAAGCATTTTTTGATATAAAATATCAAGAAAATTTCACATACGAGATAGCTCCATTTTCAGAGGATATAAATGAAATAAAATCTCAACTTTCACAGCTCACAAATCTATCAGATGAGTTTGGATTAGGATACTAAGATAGAATACTAAGATTTATTTCCACTACATTTTTGGGGAGCTCTTGGAATTTTATAATTTTTAGTTTAGTGGCAGTGTGGGTATGCTCCCGGAATGTGAATACCTTCCGGAGTGTCAAATTCTATCTCGGCTATCTTGTATTTTTCACCTTCGCCACTCATAGCCCATATTGAGGTTGTATTCCCTTTGTCTGAAAATAAGTATATGTATCCGTTGTGGTATATACCTTCTCCTGGGGTTCCATCAATATCAACTATTTTTTCTATTTTGAATTTTGAAGCTATGAGAATTTTGTTTTTGTCGTGCATAAGAACAAATACTTTTCCTGGGTACTCAATTGCAAATTGAGAAAAGAACTCCTCATCTGTATTCAGGACATTGAATACGCTTCTTGCAACATAATCATATATTACTACTCCTTTTGAGAAAACTGTGTAAGCTATTGGGTCAAAAGGAGAAATGGTAGTTCTGAAAGCATTAATTTCTTTCAGACCTTCGTAAGCTTTTGCGAGAAGATGATTATTTTCTTTGCTCACTTCATTCACTATTTCAAGGGTTTTTGGATTGAACTCAATTATCTTTCCAGATTTTATGTGAGATGCCAATCCTGTTCCGCCTCTTACACTCACATCAAAAAATGCGCATTCTTCATGTTCATCGCATTCTGGAACGCCTTTAACTTCTATTTCTTTTACTATCCCTTTTTCAATATCAACAACCGAGATTTTATTTGCTGTAAGGTTCGCTACAAACCACAATCCGTTGTAATATCTTGCAAAGTGTGGAGTTGAAAAGCCTTTTATTCTCTTTACTTCTTCAAGTTTCTCTACTGATATGAAAGATATATCGTTGCTGTCTTCGTTCGTGACAGCCAATATTTTACCTTCATCGTCTATGTGCATGTGAGTTGGATGTTCCCCTACCTCAATTTCTTTTATCAAGGAAAGGTTTTCACCATCAAAAACATAAACTTTGTTCAGGTTTGAGGCAGCAGCAAAGATGTATTTCCCATCGTGTGAAAACATCACCTGGTGGAACACTGCGCCATTTACTCCGTTTATGATAATTTTCTGCTTTGTTCCATCTTGTTTTTTTATGAGAGCTATTTTACCTGATGATTCTCCACCTATTACTATTTTCGGTGGAATCATATTTTCAGGTATAAGATTTTCTTTCTCACGTGCGCAGGATGAAATATAGAGAATAAGGAAAGAGGAGAGTAGAAGGGTAGAGCGAGCGATTGAAGAGTAAGTTTTTCTGGGGATTGATTTTTGAGAGATTGATTTTTGAGAAATTGAGGTGCCTTTTTTGTTTATTAATATTTCATTGGTTAAAGATTCTTTTTCTATCATTGTTTTTCACCCCCCAGAGTTTTTTGCTTCCTGCAAGGTCTTCCGGCTTCCCTCGGCTCGTTTTTTTAACGAGCCTACCGCGGTCTTTTTTTTGGGTTGGAGATGCCTTCCCGAGGTAGCGAGCTTCATAATTTTTCACCCCACTACCCAGTGGCATCTCCTGACCACGGATTCGGGTCACGGCGGCTGGGGACCGCGCCCGATTTTCACGGGCTTCCCTACGCAGGAAGCTAATTGTAAGTTAAAAAACTTAGTTTATTTGTTTTATTTTCCAAAAAGTTAATTTAAGCTTAGGTTTTATATTCTCTCTATTATTGTAGCGATTCCCATTCCTCCACCCATGCAAAGTGAAATTAAAGCGTATCTTTTTTTAGTTCTTTCAAGTTCATAAAGGGCTTTGGTCAAAAGTATTGCTCCCGTTGCTCCTATTGGGTGTCCGTGAGCTATTGCTCCACCGTTAGGATTAAGTCTCGGATCTGTTCTCCAATCTATTCCAAGTTCTCTTGCTGCATAGATCACAGGTGATGCAAATGCTTCATTTATCTCAATTATATCAATATCGTCTATTGTAAGACCTGCCTTTTTTAATGCATTCCTTATTGCCGGAGCTATTCCTGTGAGCATAAGGACTGGGTCTGACCCTGCAAGTCCAAAAGATACAAACCTCGCTCGTGGTCTTAGACCAAGTTTTTGAGCTTTCTCAGGAGTTGTTATCATTATCGCACAAGCTGCATCAGATATCTGAGATGAAGTTGCAGGGGTATGAGGACCATCTGGGGTAAATGAATACGGAAGATTTTTCATATCGGCTATGAAACCTTCTGGATCATCAAGTACTTTGAACCTTACTCCTTCATCTTGTGTTATTGTAAATTCCTGACCATCTTTTTTAACGGTAACTGGGAATACTTGTGAGTTGTATATCCCCTGTCTCCAAGCCGTTGCTGCTCTTTTTTGGGAGTTGAAACCAAACTCCTCAACTTCTTCTCTTGTTATTTTGTATTTCTGAGCTATCATATCGGCTGCAACTCCCATAGGAACTAGTCCTTTCATTTGAACTGCCTCAGGTATAACAAGGGGAGCTCCTGCTTTTGCTGCGATTTGTGCGTCAGAACCCATAGGATATCTTGACATTGATTCAGAACCGCCTGCTATTACCAAATCACATTCTCCCGTCATAACTTCCTGAGCTGCAAAGTTTGCTGCCTGGAGACCAGAACCACAGTACCTATTTATTGTAACTCCTACTGCTTCATCATGGAATCCTGCCTGGTAAAGGAGAGTTCTTCCAAGGTTAAATCCTTGTTCTCCTATTTGAGAAAGGCATCCCCAAACTACATCTTCTACTTCTCTGGTATCAATTTTCGTTCTTTCTATTAGTTTTTTTACCGGAAGTGATGCTAACTCAATTGCAGAAAGATGTCCCATCGGACCGCATTTTTCAAGACCTTTCCAGCTTGACTTACCTATTGGGGTCCTTATTGCATCAACTATTACTGCTTCCCTCATGTCAATTATTACCTCCTTTTTATTTTTTTGTTTGCTTTGATTTACCTGCTCTTTAATTTTAATTTTGGTGTAATTTTTCAGTAATAAAAACAGAATGTTTTTTATTTTTAATTAACTGATAGCTTTATCTTTCACATTTTATCTTTGAATATTTCTGGTTCAAGTTCAAATACTGGTTTTACTTCTTCGCCGACTTCATATATTTTTATATTTCTTAATATTAATCCCTGCGGAGTTAGAATTATTTTTCCTGATGAACTATTTATTTCTATATCATCTGTAATTCCAGAAAAGGATTGTTGTGATAATATTTTTTCTGAGATTTTTTTCAGTTCAGCAATATATATTTTTTGCCTATCTGCTCTATAAGAGATTATATCGGCGTAGAATGTAGAATTATAATATCTTTTTTCAAGGTAATCTTTTATTCTGTGCCACATTATTCCGAAAAATTTTATATCTTTTGCTCCTATAAATCTTATTTGGGGTATTATAGCTGCGGAGTTTTTGGAATTGTCTAGAATTATCACGCAACCTGATTTTTGTATTTTTTCAGCAGCAAATCCAATAATTTCTTTTTCAGTTTTTTTTCCTTCTTTTTTTGCTTCCACCTCAAATTTTTTTCTTATAAATGGAATTACATCAATTCCTGAGTATTTTATATCATAGGAAACAGAAACACCTTCTGCATATGCTACATCGTGAAAAATTTTTATTATATTTTCTCCATCTTCTCTATACAGAATTATAGGGGTGCATTTTGTTTTCTCCTTTATGAATAAAATTATGGTCCTTGCAAAATGAGAAAGGTGCGGTAAAAAATAGATTGTGTTTTCCTCAGGTTGTGAGTTTGGTGAAGAGAAATCTATTATAATTGAGTTTGAACTTACAAGTTTTATTTTGTTTCTCTGCCAGAAATTTATTATAACTGAGTTATCAATCAAATCATAATCTATATTTGAGTCAAAAAATATAAAATACTCATCAAATTCATTTTGGATATAGCGAGCAAATGATTCATAGGTTTCAGATTTTCCATCAGATGATGGAAATATAAAAATCTTCTTTATCTTATCACCACTGGAAAAATACTTTTTTCTTTTTTCTTCCTTTTTGTTCATCCAAAGTGTTAATTCTTTCTCTATAAGTCCGATTATTTTATCTACATCATATTTTTTTGACAGATTTGGAAAAGCCGATTTATTAATATTTGTTTTTTTTAATTCGTCAAATTTTTCTTTTGCTTCTATAAATTTCCCATTTTTTATGTCAGATATTACGGAAATTAAATATCTTTCATATTCGTTGAGAGTCTCCTCACCGGAATTTTCCCTATCTTTAAAAGATAAAAGAAGGCAGAGAGGAAATACGAAAAATAATTTTGTGGATATTCTGAAAACAATTTTCATATTCAGAAATTTAAATTAGAAATTTAAATAGGTAGATTTTATGTTTTCTGGAATAGTTGAAAGAACTGGTAAGGTTGTAAGTATAGAAGAGAAGGGTAGTGGTAAAAGCATAAAAATTTATGCAGGGGAAAAATTTAGGGTAAAGAGAGGGGAATCGGTTAGCGTAAATGGAGCTTGTCTTACAGTTGTATCTTCAAAAAATGGTGTTATCACCTTTGATCTCTCACCGGAAACACTGAAAAAGACAAATCTTTCTTTGCTTTGTGTTGGAGATTTTGTAAATCTTGAGAGGGCTCTGAAGCTTCAGAGCAGAATATCAGGGCACCTGGTTCAGGGGCATGTGCTCACAACTATTTCGGTCAATAAAATAGAAAAAATGGGGAAATTTGCAAGATTTGAATTTGAGCTCAAAGATGAAATAAAAAAATATGTGATAGAAAAAGGTTTTGTTGCAATAGATGGAATATCACTTACAGTCTCCAAAATAAAACAGAAAACTTTTGTAGTTGATATAATACCAGAAACTATGAGGATTACAAACCTAAAATATAGAAAAGTAGGAGATAAAGTGAATTTTGAACCAGATATGTTTGTCAAGACTATATCAGATCTTCTCCCAGATTTACTTTGTAATTTTGTCCCGAATCTTATAGTACGGCGACAAAAGCTGATACGATGACGCTCAGGAGTGCAAGGAGTAAAAGGGTTCCCCATCCAAATCTTACAAGTTGGTCAAATCTAAATCTTGGAAGAGTCCATCTTACCAAAACATAAAATGCAAGTAAGATGAAAAGCTTCACTGAAAACACTATGAATCCTACCAAATACTCAAATACGGGAGCAAAAAGGTAATCATCTGGAAGGTCAAACTTCACAAATGGTAAATTCCAGCCTCCGAAGAAAAATATTATAAGTAGGGCGGATGCCAAAGTCAGATGCATGTATTCTCCCATAAAGAAAAGAGCAAATTTCATTCCTGAATATTCTGTGTGGTACCCTGCAACTATTTCTGCTTCTGCTTCTGGAAGATCAAAAGGAATTCTTGCTGTTTCAGCAAAAGAGGAAATAAAGAAAACTAAAAATGCAAGTGGGTTAAGGAAAATTCCCCAGTTAAAAATACTGCCTTCTTGCGATTCAACTATTTTGATAAAATCAAATGTTCCGTATATTATGAGCATAGACAAAATTGATATCCCTAATGATACCTCGTATGATATGAACTGTGAAGCCGCTCTCAGAGAACCGAGAAGAGAGAATTTGTTCATAGATGTCCAACCTCCCAAAAGTATTCCCCAAACACCTATGGAAGAGAATGCGAGAACAACAAGAGCGGAAAGTTCAGAACTCAAAGGTTGAAGTATAGGAATAATTGGGACTGTGATAAATGCTAAAATTGGAGTTATTGCGGTAATTATAGGACTAAAATAATACAGGAATTTATTTATCCCTGGGGGAACGAATGCTTCTTTGAGGAAAAATTTGACAGCATCAGCCAGGGGTTGAATTATTCCATAAAGGCCTGATTTTTCCGGACCTATTCTATCTTGCACAAATGCTGCGATCTTTCTTTCAGCAAAAACCATAAGAGGTACTATGTTGAGAAGAAGGAAAATCACAATAAGTGACCTTACCAAAAAACTTACTATTTCAGAAACTTCAACAGCCATTTTTCATTCACTCTCCCTTTCTTTTCTTTTTTATCTTTCTTCTTTTGTATTTTTATTTTTCACAAAATTTGTGAATAATTCATTAAAGTTTGTCTATTTATGAATGAATGGAAAGTATCAAATTAACTTGGTGGGGTGTTAGAAATGTTTAGTATTGAATCTTTGATTTTAATTATTCCGATAGTTATTTTCTCCTTATCCGTTCATGAATTTTTTCATGCGTGGAGTGCTTGGAAACTCGGTGATCCGACGGCGAAAAGATTAGGGAGGCTCACTTTGAATCCCCTGGCTCATCTTGACCCTTTTGGAATTTTGTTTGCGATATTTTTTGGTTTCGGATGGGCAAGACCTGTTCCTATAAACCCATATTACTTTAAAAATCCTATGCTGCATTTTGCTATATCTGCCTCGGCAGGACCTCTTTCTAATTTTGGACTTGCGGTTCTATTTGCAATAATATATAAGCTGATTTACTCTTTGTTCGGAATGCCGGAGGTTCTAAACAATTTTTTTATAACTGCTTCCTTTGTCAATCTTGCTCTCTTTTTCTTCAATTTTATCCCTATACCGCCGCTTGACGGCTCACGAGTATTTTTTGCTCTAATACCCGGAATGACAGTAGAAAAGTCAATAAGATATGAGATGTTCGGTTTTGTAGGAATTTTAGTAATAGTTTTATTGGATAGGTTAGGATTGCCAATATTTGAAACTATTGTTATAAAACCAACGAGATTTGTAATGTCTTTGCTTTACGGATTTTAAAAATTCTTTCCTATGGTGGGGAAAAAGTATAGAGTTTTATCTGGGATGCGCCCGACAGGAGCTTTGCATGTTGGGCATCTCAAATCTGTAATTGAGGAGTGGTTGAGTTTTCAAGAAGGAGGTAATAATTGTTTTTTTCTTGTTGCAGACCTTCATGCGCTCACAACAGACTGGGTAGATTCAAAGTCAATAAGGAAGAACTCGTTGGAGATGGTGAAAGATTGGCTCGCAGCCGGAATATCACCTGAAAAATCAGTAATATTTTTGCAATCTGATGTTCCGGAGCATGCAGAACTCTTCACAATCTTGGGTATGATAACTCCTATGGGATTACTTGAAAGAAATCCGACTTACAAAGAAGCTCTTGAAGAATTTGGAAATAGAGAAAAGCTTTTGAATTTAGGTTTTTTCTCGTATCCTGTTTTACAAGCTGCCGATATACTTTTGTACAAGGCGGAAAAGGTCCCAGTGGGGAAGGACCAAATTCCACATATAGAAATAGCCCGGGATATAGCTGAAAAATTTAACAGAATTTTCGGGAATATCTTTCCATTGCCCGAGCCCGTATTATCTGAATCTCCAAAAATTTTAGGATCAGATGGGAGAAAAATGTCAAAATCATACAATAACGCAATATTTTTGACGGAGGATATAAACAGAATAACAGAGAAGATAATGACATATATGACAGATACAGCGAGAAAAACAAGAAAAGACCCAGGAGAGCCGGAAAGATGTCCCCTCTACACGCTTCACAAAGTTTTTTCACCAAAGAATGATAGGGAATATGTTGAATCTGGATGTAGAACAGCAAGTATAGGTTGTATTGATTGTAAGAAAGTTCTTTTGAAGAATATGCTTCCTGAAATAGAAAATTTTCAATCAAAAAGAAGAGAATTAGAGAAAAGCGACGATTCTGTTATAGATGTTCTCAGGGAGGGAAGGAAAAAAGCCAAAGAGGTCGCACAAGCTACTTTGGAAGAGGTAAAAAAAGCAATATTCGGATAATTTTCTCTAATAGGTTTCTGTAAATAATCTATGATTGAAAATAAATAATCTATGATTGAAAAAGAGAAAAGTAATAACAAGGAAGAAAAAACAGGATGGGATAAAGAGAAAACGGATTTGAAGAAGGATTTAAAAGAAGTAGAAAGTGAAGAGAAAGGAGGAAATAAAGTTACTCAGGATGTGAAAGGTGATTCATCATCGTCAGAAGAGGTTGAAATAACGAAGGAGGTAATAATAGAGCAGCTTGAAGAGTTAAGGAGGAGAATAATAGTTCCTGTAGTAGCATTTATAATAGTGTTTTTGGGTACAATTCCGTTCTCAAAGAAAATAATGGATATATTTTTAGGGCAATTCAAAGATATAATTTCGGAGTTTATTTTTACAAAACCTTTTGAATCATTTTGGGTACATGTGAAAATTTCTGCTTATGTATCTGCTATAGTGAGCATTCCTCTACTTATATGGCAGATGTGGCTTTTTGTTTCCCCTGCTCTGTATCCCAGGGAAAGGAAGATAGCAAAGTTCATAATATTGAGCTCATCTTTGCTTTTTATATTAGGTTCTTCTTTTTGTTTTTTCCTTGTTTTACCCGCATCATTGAAATTCCTTATAAATACTTTCTCATCTGAGAAAATAAAGGCTCTAATAAGTATATCTGAATTTCTATCTTTTGCTTTGAAATTTTCGTTATTATTTGGTTTTGCATTTCAAACTCCTTTGGTTGTTTTAGCACTGGTGAAAACTGGGATTTTAGATATAAATACTGTATCAAGAGCAAGACCTTATATTATAGTTTTAGCTTTTGTCGTATCCGCTATTGTAACTCCAACACCCGACGCGCTCACTCAAATCCTGCTTGCAATTCCACTCATAATACTTTGGGAACTTGGAGTTTTAATATCAAAAATCATTTAGTCTTACTTTTTTCTTTGTACTGACTTTTCTTAAAGTTCTCTTTCTCTGCGATTTTTTTCTGATTTTTCAATCTTTTACTTCTTTTTTCCCTTCTTCTTTTTCTCTTTTTTACTTATTTTTTCCCCTTCTTCTTTTTCTCTTTTTGGGTTTTTGGTTTTGCAAGTTTTGACTTTTTCCTTTTGCTTGCTATCTTCGTTTTTCTTGTTTCCTTTTTTCTCTTTTCTTTAGGTTCTTCTTCTTCCTCTTCTGGTGGTTCTTCTATGTATTGTTCTTCCCTTAATTCCTCTTCAAGTTCTTCCTCTATTTCCTCTTCTATCTCTTTATCTAAATTTTCTGCTTCTTTCAGCCTTTCTTCTCCTATTTCTTCCTCCAATATTTCCTCTTCCAGAGAGGTTTCCCCCTCTTCTTCTTCTCCTTCTTCTTCTTTTACCTTGAGTGTTTCCTCTTCTGATTCTTCTGGCTCAATTTCAATGGATGTATCTTCAAATGTAAACTTGATGGGAGGATGTGATATTTCTTCTTCGCCAACTCTTGAGACCCTCTCCCCAAGTTCTATTCTTTCCTGGCAATCTATACAATATCTTACATAAGGAACTTCCTCTAATCTCTCTTTATCTATTCTAACTCCACAGTTCTCACAATAGCCATATGTTCCACTATTAATTTTATCAAGTGCTCTCTCTATAAGTTTGAGAACATCGGTATCAATTGAAGTTATTATTCTCTCAATGTCTCTTATTTTTTCAGCGGATGTGAGGTCTATTATATCTGCTCGCTCCTCTTGTGGTATATTTGGGGTGTAGTGGAGCCTGGATCTAACATATGCTCTCATCTCTTCTAGTTTTTTCTTCATCTTTCTTTCAAACTCCGTCATGGCGAAACCTCAACAAAAAAAGAATAAAAAAAATAAAAATACAAAAAAATTAATCAAGAAAAACAGGAAATTTTAGAACTTTGCTTATTTTCATAAAGATTTCTGGATTCACATCTGTTTCCTTGACTTTTATACCGAAATGGAGATGCGGAGCGGTGCTTCTTCCCGTTGAACCTACTCTCCCTATGATTTGCCCTTTCCTCACAAAATCACCTTCTCTAACATGAATTCTTGATAGGTGAGCATATATTGAAAATATTCCTGTACCATGGTCTATTACTACAAGGTTCCCCTCCAGAGTAAATCTTCTCGCAACAGCAACAATTCCTGAATTTGATGCAAAAACTGGTGTCCCTCTAGGCGCAGATATATCTATGCCTTTATGCTGACCGGCCAAGTGTCCGTTTATTTCCCTTTTACTTCCAAAATTCCATTTTATGCTTTTATAGTTTTTCACAGGCAAGATAAAATCTCCATCCCACATCCTTTGGGATACACGGTTGTAAATTTGTGATAGGAACATTTTTTCATTTTTTATTCTTGAAACTAAATCTTCCTCTGTCTCTCCTTTCCTTCTCGTTCTTTTCTTAAAAGTAATTTTTTCAACAGGAAATTCATAATCGCAAACTTTTACTCCATTCCACTCATAAGAAGCAGTGAGGGGTACGGGATAGAAAAATATTTTTTTTCCGTCAAAATCAAAATACAAATCAGATATTTCCTTGAAAGAAAAAACTATACCCCCAGGTATGACACAATCACGACCGTCATAATTGCTATCAAGGAAGATAAAAGTATTTCCATAAGATCTCATAGAGAAAAAAAATAGGATTAAGAGAACAAAAACAGAAGAAAGAATAATTGCTCGCGAAGATAAAACTAAAAAGTATTTTCTTGCTCTAAACATCTCAATAAAATAAATCTTAAAAATTTTGACAAAAAAATATAATTGTGGATAGAATAAAAAAGTAACGGTGAAGGCAGAAATATCAGCTATGATAGAATTAGTCAAAGCGATCAGAATATCATATAAAATTCTGGAAATATTCATTTTTAGTGCGCTTATTATTTTGTTCCAATATGAGAGTAGTAATGGGGATAAGTTGAACTCTATTTCAAAGGCTATTTTATATTTTGAGAAAGGGGAAAAAGAAAAAGCTTATAATCTAATAAAAGAATATGAAGATGAAGCGAAGGATAGCCCAATAATATCAATAATACTTGCTCAGAAGGAAAAAAACGAGTCAATACTTGAAAAGGAATTTGAAGCGTTGCCTCCAATTGATGGAAAGTTCAAGGATAGGATTGCATTTGAGAAAGCGAAAATCCTATTTGAGAAAGGTCAATTAGAAAAATCAAAAAATATTTTGGAAGAACTCAAAAATAAATCAGAAACGGTAAAACCATCAATATCTTTCATCTTAGCCAATATATATCTCCTTGAAGGACAAAAAGAAAAAGCTAAATCAGAAATATATAACATTCCAGAAGATGAGGAAGATATAGATAAGATAAAAGTCAAAAAACTCAAAAATCTAATAAATGAGCAAGCAGCAGAAATGCATTTCAAAGGGGGAATAGACCTAAATTCTTCTTTCTCAACAAAAGGGTATCCGATAGTGTTTGAAGGTCAAGATATGCAAAAAAGATGGGATATAGTGTCAAATATTCTGGGGAACGCAAGATTTGAATTCCTAAAAAGCAAAGAGTATAATCCCTTTTTTGAGATAAAAGGAGGAGGAGAATTTTACTCTATGACAGAAAATCTTGAGCTTAATACAAGAACCCCGATGTTCTTTTATCAGAGCTCATCAGCTGGAATTGAAATAGGAAAGTTTGGAACAAAATATTCATTCATTACGGCAATAAATGACCTTGAAGTTTTCTCATTATCTCACAGATTATCTCCTTATTTTTCTATCACAAACTTTCTCGTAATAGGAGCTAATTTTGAATTAGAAACAAAAAACAAAATAGAGGGAAGACAAGGAATAATAACATTTTTAGATTCAGCTGCAAGATACACACAAAAATTTAGAATTTATACTTTTAGCATATTCGGATACATAAATTTGGGAAAAAGATTCGCAAAAGATGAAAGATTCTCTGAAACTTTTATATCACCCTATACAGAAATAAGTTTTCGGGTAAAGGAGATTGGAATTTCAATGGCAGGCTTTTCATCAATAATGCTTTTCCCTAAAGATTTCTCCGGAAGAAAAAACAATATAATATGGTTTATATCCCCTGCATTATACCTGCAAAAAGATTTCTTTTTGTGGGAAATAGTAAAGACTTACCTTGAAGGAAACTTTTCAAACTCACCTGATTTTTCTTGGAGCAGAATAAGAATAGGAACAAACTTCAAAATATATATGTAAAATGAAAAAAAATATAAACAATTTCAGCATAAATCAAGTTTTCAATATAAAACTTTAAAAATACAAAACTTTAAATCCACGCAGAAAATCTCTTCTTACTTCAAAGCCTGTTTCTGGATTTTTTACTGGCATTTCTCCAAAAACAAAAAAGAAAAACGCATCAGCGGAGCAGTGCTTAAAAGAAGATATTCCAAATGCTTTTGCATCTTCACCCAAAGGATATAGTAAAACAACTTTTAAGTTTTCTGCGTTTATAATTCCTGCAAAATGAGAAATAACCAAGTCAGAAACAAAAAATATGTGTCCGTTTGAAAATTGAGAATCTATTATATTACCTACCGATAAAAAGAAAGCTCTTTCCCTTTGCTTGATAAAACTTGTCCCATCAAACCTATATTCAATAATACCAAAGGACCTCAAACAATACATTTTTATATCTGCATCAGAAAGAGAAAAAGCAATATCTTGGCAATCAACCTGAAAGAATCCAAGATTTTCAAGACTATCGGAACTTTCTTTCAGAACATTTATTCCCGAACCTGAAAAAACAAAAAAATATCTTCCGGAGGGATGATAAATTATTTTCTTTGCCGGAATTTTGGAATACTCCAAAAAGCTACTCCAATTTCTTTTTGAGAGCCAAAGCCCGCCTCCTCCTATAAGAAAGAAGTTATAGCCAACGGCAAGAGCTCGGGGATCACTTCCCTCAAAGCTTATATGGAAAGAGCGAGTGAGGTCTGAAAGATAAAAGGAGGAACTTGCTTGGAATAAAGCATAAGATTTCCTATCTTGGTCTTGCGTTAGAAGAACTGGCACACCTGAAAAGAAATTTACTGGGCGCACCGCTCCGCTTCCCTTGACTATCGGAGAAATATCAAGCTCAGCTACGCTTCCGCCATCTGGCAGAAGCATTGAAAATTCAGAAGTTTCACAGCTTAGTTTATTGAAAACTGGTTTTGCATCTTGGGAAATCCCTGATATCCTTGCTATTTTTTTCTGGTTTGAGGAGAAATCAATTAAAGAAGCGAGTTTAGCTCCAAAAACTAAAACTCTATCTTTATCCAAAAACACAATTGATTTTGGTTCAAAAACTATCTCAAATCCCTCAACAGAACCAATAGATTTTCCCTCAAATATGTCATAGAGCTTAATATAGTATCTGCCGTCATCTTCATTCCTATAACCTATTGCAACTCGGGAAATAGCTTGTGGTGAAACTTTTAAAGCTAATACCTGAATTTTTTTCCCGGGAAAAACATCAAATGCTGATACATTTGAGAATCTTTCCGGTCCAAAATAGAATTTGAATATGCTTACTTTGTTTTTGTAATTGAATTCAAACGAAGACCAGACTCCAACCGCATAGGTGCTTTGGTTATCCCATTCAAAATCAAGGAAATTTAAAAATGTTCCACCTCCTGGTTGAAATTCTGGAGGTTGATTGGGAGGAAAATCACATATATCAGAGGAAAAATTTATTTTGGTCGCAAGAATACTTTGTGGATATCTGATAAAAAGATAGCCATTTATAAATTTTATTGTACTTGCTCCAGAGCTAATTGACTTTTGGCATATGGGATTATGAGCTTCATAAGATGTGACATCATAGACCAAAATATCTCCGGGAGCTCCTCCTGCAAAGCTTCTTGCGATAGCTAAATATTTTTTCCCTCCGACAGAAAAGACATCAAAAGCTACTGAACCATAAAGGTTCGGTTCAGATATAACTGTTTTCTCTACACCTGAAAAAGATGTAAATTTTACTATAAAGTTTGCTCCGCTCTGAATTAGTGCCCAAACTCCATCACCATCAATATCAGAGTAAAGTATATTATCACCCATAAGAAATCTTTTCTTTACTGCAAGCTCTCCATCATAAGATAGCAAAGATATAAAAGGTTCAGATTCAAAAGCAACTGTTGCTCCATATAAATAAGAACGCCGAGTATCTTTTATGTAGTATGACATAAGAGGGGGTGATAGCTCATACGAAGCCAAAACCGATCTGCATGTAAGTTGTGAAGATTTGCCACACCAAGACTGAGCATAAAAACATATAGACCAATCACCATATCCCGGAAGTGGAACAAAAACACTACATGCATTCTGTAAAATTGGATTTCTGGTACATTGAACTTTTTGTAAGTTTTCATACCCTAAAAAGAAATCAACTTTCTCTAACGGTAAATTTAAAACACGAAAAGTAATACTAACACCCTTACCCACTGACTCCAAAGAGAAAATTTCAAATTGGGGAGTTGGACAGTAAAAAATAACAGATGCTTCTATTGTGAAACTCTTTGAACAAATTCTATTACCTTCACTCCACCAGAATTTGAAAGTATCTCTGAAAGTTCCAACGGATGAGTAAACCAGGTCATATGAGAAATAATTAGTTCCGCTTTCCTGAAAATCTTTGATATCAATATCATCAGATTCATCCGCTCCGAAGTCAATTGCAATATAGGTTATCCCCTTTGAGTTTTGCCCCTCAAATTTTGCCTCAATCGTAACAGAGAGAGGAGATTCACCGGATACTTTTTCAGGAAAAAAGGAAACTTTGGAGCTACACTGAGAACTATCTCCTCCGTTCCCTCTATTGTTCCCTTTCCCATCCTTTTTATTGGAACAACCTGAATTCAAAACCATTCCGAAAAATACAACGATAAATATGAGCAAAAAAATTAAGTGAGAGATAAGTTTTTTTCTTGTTATATAGGTACCAATAATCATGTTTTACTTATACTACTTATTATTTTAAATTTAACCAAAATTTTGACTTTTCGTTATTACAGAGATAAATTTGTTCGCAGCATAAAATTTTTCACAAAAAATAATAATTTTATATTTGGATGGAGATTGAGGAAAGATATGAAGGTAAAAAGTTTTGTGTAGCAACGATTATCCCAAAAATCAGGTCAAGATCTGAAAAAATAGAATCGTTTGAAGAATTCAAAGAATTAATAAGAAATCTTGGAGGAGAAATAGTGGAGGAAATTATACAGAAAAGAGATAAACCTGATCCCGGATTTTTTATAGGGAAGGGCAAAGCAAAGGAGATAGCAGAAAAAAACAACATAGATATATTAGCAATAGATGATATCTTGAAACCAAATCAGATAGTGAATTTAAGAGAAATAACAAAAAAAGAGGTCGTTGATAGAGAATATATCATAATAAAGATTTTTGCAGAAAGAGCTACAACAAGGGAAGGAAAACTTCAAGTAGAACTTGCAGAACTGAAATACAGGTTGGCAAAGCTTTTTGGAATGGGAAAGGAGATGTCGCAACTTGGAGGTATGCTCGGAACACGAGGTCCAGGTGAACCAAAGACGGAAGAGCTCAGAAGACATATATTTGCAAGAATAAGAGCAATAGAAAAAGAGCTTGAAGAAATCAAAAAAACAAGAAAAATTCACAGAGAAAGAAGGAAAAAACAAGGGTTCCTGACTTTTTCTCTCGTAGGATATACAAATGTGGGAAAATCAACTATACTCCGTGCTTTATCGGGAGAAGATGTTCAAATTAAAAATCAACTCTTTACAACGCTTGAAACAAGATTAGGAACGCTAAAAGGATTTGGTGGTGAGGATGGTAAAATACTAATATCTGATACAGTTGGATTTATAAGAAATCTTCCGCACTCGCTCGTTTCAGCTTTTAGATCTACGCTTGAAGAAATAGTTTTCTCAGATGCTCTAATTTTCGTTCTTGATATAAGTAAAGATTATGAGAAGCAGTTCTCAACAATAAGATCAGTTTTACAAGAAATTTCAGTAGATGAACAAAAGCCAAGAATAATAGTTTTTAATAAGATAGACTTGGTGAGTAAAGAAAGAATCTTTCAAGCTCAACAGAAATTTCAAGACGCAATTTTTATTTCAGCTTTGAAAAAAATAGGTCTTGAAGAACTTAAAGAGAGAATAATAAAAATAGGAGAAGAAATTCGGGGGCAAAGTCAAAGTAAAAATTCAGAGCAGATACCGAAATCTGCAATATGAAATCTAAAAAAATGATTATTGGACTGACAAGGAAAATTATTATCATTTCTATCACAACTGCGATTCTTACATTCTTATTACATATTGATTTGAAATCTGAAAATAAGACCAAAGAGGAAAATATCAGCGAAAAAGAGGTATATTATCCGGATGAAATAGAGAAGTTCAGCTTGATTTTACTCTTTGATTCTCCGCCTTCATACAATGATATATTACAAAGAGCATCATCGCTTGGGTTAGAAAAAGCTTTTGAGCTACTTCCATTTAGTGAGGGAAAAAAAGATGAGATAAAAAAGAGAAAGAAAATTGATCCATCAGATTTTGTTGAAAAATTCTCAATAGATAGTAGATCAGAAAAACCAGATGGGATAGAAATAGTGGTTTCTTTGGTTTTTAACATGAAAAAGCTTGTGAGGATAATTTCAACGGGGGAGCCAGTAGAACCAAAATATTCAGTTGATTGTTCTTATATTGAACCGATAATAAAAAGTGCGCTTGAAGGATTTCAGATATCAGCGAATATAAAATGTGAGCTAAATGAAAAGAAAGGAGATTTTATCCAACCATCTTATCTTGCTATCAAAATAAAAGGGGAGATTTCAAGTAAAGGTAAAATGGAAAAAGTAGATTTTTCAAAAACATTTTTCTTCCTCTCAACTCCACCATATGATGAAATAAAAGAAGAGATAGAAAATTATATATTACAGAAGTTTGGTAAGACAAAAAAAATTGACGAATACAGAATTTCAGTGATTATAAAAAAGGAAAAACTAAATGAGCTTATATTCTCTTTGAGAAAAAAAGCTTTTATATATTCTGTTATACCTTTTTACATAATAAAAGATGGAGATAAAGTCAAAGCTGAAATGGTAATAAAATATTTTTCAGATATACCTCAGCAAATACTTTCATCAATGATAAAAGATTTAGTAAAGAAATCAGAAGGAGAAATTGTGAACTGAAAACAAAATTTTTATTTTAAATTTCAAATTCTTATAATAGACTGTTACTCTTAAAATATGATGAGTAAAAATTTTTCATATCTTAGTGGTTTTTCTCTTTTATTTTTCTTGTTATTTTTCTTGACTTTTCCATTTTTCGGTGAAAGTTTGGAGGAGAAAAAAAGTTTGGAGGAGAAAACATTAAATTTTACAGAGAAAGTCAGAGGTATTTTAGATTATTTGGACTCAATAACCAGTTTGGATATAGGCATAGATTTGGATGATGCAAGGTATTTTTCAGATAACTTCTGGATTCACCCTCTCTCTTCCTTGTCTTTGCGTGATATGAAAAAATCTATTTTTTGGTTTTCAAAAACAGCCGATTTATTCTCAAAGGAAGAAAATATATCTTTTTATTTCTTTACGATAGCGAAATATTCATCAAAAATAAAGAGAATAGACCTTGTTTCAAATCCAGCTTCAAAATATTTTTCCGAAAAGAATCAGGAAATAAATTTACAAGGTGTAAAGGTTGTTCAAGGAAAAATTGAAGATGAAGCTGTTTTGAATTTTGCAAGATGTGTGAGCGAGCCATATTATAGGTTCAAAAATTATGTTGAAACGCAGGGTTTGAGACCCCAAAAAATTTACGATTTCAAAAACCTTGATATACTTTCAGATCTCGCATTTAAGATGGGTGAAAGCAAAATTTATGATTTCCTTGAAGTTATAAATACAGCAGAATACTTTGTCTTACTTTGTCTGCAAGAATTTCTGAGATCAGATATAAAGAAAATAGGAAATTTCTCTGCTGATTTTGGCGAGTTTATGCTTATATCAACTACTGAACCTACTGTTGTAATTCCTCCATCTCCTTCTATAATAATTGATCCTTACGGCAAAGATAACTTATATATTTTGGGAGGGGAAAATGATCAACCTACTTTGATGGTGATAATTGATGTCGGAGGAAACGATAGATACATTTTTTCTCATCCTCGTTCTCTTTATCTTTCAGTAATATATGATTTTTCTGGGAATGATTATTACAAGTGTTCTTTTGGGTGTTCAGGAGGGGGAATTTTAGGAGCAGAAGCTCTCTATGATCTTGAAGGAGATGATATTTACGAAGCAAAAGGAATATCACAGGGTGCTGGAATTTTAGGAACAGGATTACTTTTAGATAAAAAGGGCTCCGATACATATATATCTATAACTTTGTCGCAAGGAGTTGGTTCGCTCGGAGGAGGATTGTTGTTAGATAAAACGGGAAACGATAAATATATTCTCAAAGATGGAAATGAGAATCCATCATATCAAGATAGAAGAAGAAATTTGAGTATGGGACAAGGTTGTGGCAGTGGGCTGAGAGCCGATTACATAGACGGAGTAAAGTCTTTGCCGGGAGGCGTAGGGTTACTATACGACCTTGAAGGAAATGATGAGTTCTCTGCTATTGTGTTTTCGCAGGGCTGTGGATATTGGTATGGAATAGGCGTACTTTTTGACGCATCAGGAGACGATAAATATACAGGTTATTGGTATTGTCAAGGAAGTTCAGCTCATTTTGGAGTTGGACTATTTTTTGACCTTTCAGGTTCTGATAAATATACTTGTGATTTTCAGGGAATGGGACATGGACATGATATAGGTCTTGGAGTATTTTTGGATTACGGTGAGGGAGATAGTGATAAGTTTGATTGCAAAATTAGATGTCTTGGTATGGCTCATGCAAATGGTTTGAGTCTGTTTGCAAATTTCGGAGGAAGCGATGAATATAGAGCAGATGAACTCGCTTTTGGTGATGTTGTAATTGATATGTTCAGGAGACAAAAAGAAACAATAAGAGATGTAATAAAATCTTATGGCTTTTTCTTTGATGTAGGTGGAAAAGAAGATAAATTTTTCTTAAAAAACGAACCTGTTTCGCCAGATAAGATAAGAGAAGTTCTCAGTGATAAAAAGAGCGGAGATTTTCTCAAGAAATTTTTCTTCAAGTTTTAAATTTCTCTTAGGTCAAAGAATTCGGTTCTTTCTGGTTCAATTTTTGTAATTTTTCTTTTTCTTCTTTTCTTTCTCTTTTTTGTATGTTCTTCTATCATTTTTATAAGTTCCATTTCCTCTTTTGTTCTTCTTTTCCTTCTTATTTTATCTTTGAGCATATCTATTCTGAAAGTTTGGGCGTATTGAGCTAGTGCTGTTTTGAGTTTCTGAAAAGCTCTTTTTTCTACTTGTCTTATTCTTTCTTTTGATATTTTAAGCTCATCTGAAAGTTCCTTTAATGTTTTCGGTTTCGGACTAAGATACCTTTGTTGGATAACCTGTCTTTCTTGAGATGTCAGATGTAAGAATGCATCGTTAAGCCTTCTATATATAAATTCTTTTGCATCTTCCATTTCAACTTTGAAAAGAGGATCATATGTTTCTTCTGCTTTGAGTATGTCTGCAAGTTTTAAACTTCCTTCATCATCTTGTGGGCTATCTAGAGAGATATCCCTTGATCTTACTCGGGCATCCATAAGTCTTATTTTTTCCTCATCCACATTGAGCTTTTGAGCTTGTTTCTGTATATCTTCTTCCCTCGTTTCGTCTTTGATTTTGAATATGTTTGCAAATATTCTTCTTTCATCTTGTGTTGTTCCAAGTTTCATTATAGAAAAATTGGAGAGTATATAGTTGTGTATAAAAGCCTTTATCCAGTATGATGCATAGGAGATAAATTTTACTCCTTTTTCTGGGTCAAATTTTTTTATTGCGAACAGCAATCCCATTATTCCCTCTGATACTAAATCCTCAACGGGGATACCCCAGTTTTTATATTCAAGAGCTATTTTTATTACAAATCTTAAGTTTGCGAGAGCAAGCCTTCTTGCCGCATTTTTATCTTTATATTTTCTGAATCTTCTTGCGAGTCTCTTTTCCTCCTCAGGTGAAAGAAGAGGATATTTTGAAACTTCCCTCAGAAGATATGCAAATGGCGTTTTGATAGAATTATCAAATTTATCTTTTCCAGCATCTATCTTCTTCACATCTTCAGATGGTTTTCTCCTTGACCCTATTATCCCTTTTGAGATTATCTGATCTATCACCTCCTCAATTTTTTCTTTAATCTTCTCTCCACCTGTTTCTATACTTTGTTCTGTTCTTTTGTTTACTTCTTCGCTCTTTGATTTTTTATCTTTTTCCCTACTTTTTAGTTCTTCCTTTTTTGAACTTTTATTTTCTTTCTTTTTTATCATAAATTTTTCCCCCTTGAAAAAATTTGCAAAAATTTATAAAATTAATAAATTTAGCTTATTTATCATACTTCATTTTTATTTCTGCTAACATAAACTTATAATTTATGCATTTTTATTTTTGAGGAAAAATTTTCTGAAAAGCTCAGAAAATACTTCCATATCTTCTTTTTTGCCTATACTCACTCGTATTGCTCCATCAAATCCGTATGGTTTCATATCTCTTACGAATATCTTATTTGATTTAAGTTCGTCTATTATTGATTTTTTTTTCACTTGCACAAAAATAAAGTTTGCCCATGAACCTACATATGGTATTCCGAGTTCATCAAATAGTTTTTCAAGTATCCTCATACCTTCAAGGTTGTTTTCAAGTGTTTTTTTTATATGTTCCTTGTCTTCAAGGGCTTTTTCTGCACATACTAAGGCTATATAATTTACACTGAAAGGAGGTTTTATTTCACTTTCTATAATATCGGCAAACTGAGTTATAAGATACCCTATCCTTATACCGGCTAATCCATAGACTTTTGAAAAAGTTCTTGTCACAAAAATATTTTCTGATCTTTTCAAATTTAAAACGCTTCTATATTTGTCTTTTCTCCAATCTTTCAAATTAAGAAAATTTGCGTATTCAAAATACGCCTCATCTGATAGAATGTATATCCCATCACGGTTTAGTGTTCCTAAAAAGTCTTCGAGATTTTCTTTTGGTATTATTTTTCCGGTAGGATTTATTGGGTTACATATGCATATAAGACAAGGTTTGCTTTTTTTTGCAACTTTTTCTATACTTTCAAGGTCGTATCCAAAATCATTCAGCTTAACTTTTTTTACTTCTAGTCCAAAAGATTTTGCAAGATACTCATAAAATGCAAATGTTCCTTCTCCTATTATTATTTTTAGTTTCCTTTTATGTCTTCTCATCAAAAACTTGAAAACAAATTCTATGGCTTCATCTGAACCGTTCCCGAAAACTATCTCTTTTGGTGATATGTCAAATCCATATTCTTTGAGATTTTGAGAAACTTTTTCTTTTAGTTTATCTTGCTTTGGAGGATAAAAATTTACTTTATCTGCAATTTTTTTGATTTCTTCTATAACAAGCGGAGAAGGACCGAAAGGATTTATATTTGAATTTAAAATTAACCCATCTCCCTCGTACCTTTCTGCAAAAGGGTAACTCACTTTTTTTAAAGTAAGTTTTTAAAGTAAGAAAATGAAAAAATAAAGCAAAAAAATTAAAAAATAGAATAAGGTAAGAAATTAAAAGGATAGGTATAAATAAACTTGAAAAAGGAGGAAAATTCAATATGAGACGGGTAGTAATAACTGGTATGGGATGCGTTACTCCCTGCGGAAATAATGTTAGGGAAACATGGGAAAATATAAAGGCTGGTAAATCAGGAGTTTCTTATATAACTTTATTTGATACAGAAAATTTTCCTGTAAAGATTGCGGCCGAGGTGAAAAACTTCACTCCCTCTTTTGTAGATGAAAAGGAAGTAAAAAAACTTGATAGATTTGAACTTTTTGCTTTACATGCAGCGAAAGAAGCACTTGAAGATGCTGGTTTTATTGAAGGAGGAAATATAAAATTACCAAATCCAGAAAATACGGGCGTTGTAATAGGTAGTGGAATTGGTGGAATAAAAACAATAGAGGATTCTGTAAAAGCACTTATAGAAAAGGGTCCGAGGCGGGTTTCTCCTCTTTCTATACCTGTATCAATAATAAATATGGCAGCTGGACTTATATCTATGAAGGTTGGTGCGATGGGACCTATTTTAGCTCCTGCTACTGCTTGCGCAGCCGGGTTGCATGCTATAGGAGAGGGATATATGCTTATAAAATCTGGTGTTTGTGATATTGTAATAGCGGGTGGAGCAGAGGCTCCTATTACTCCCTTGGGAATTTCTGCTTTTGCTTCTATGCGAGCGCTTTCTACAAGGAATGATGAACCGGAAAAAGCTTCTCGTCCTTTTGACGCAAAAAGAGATGGATTTGTCATGGGAGAGGGTGCTGGTATAGTTATTTTGGAAGAATATGAGCATGCTAAAAAGAGAGGGGCAAAAATTTATGCAGAATTGAAGGGTTTTGGCATGAGCGCAGATGCATATCATATGACTGCGCCTCACCCGGAAGGATATGGCTTTGCTCTTGCGATGAAGCGAGCCCTTCAAGATGCCCAAATACCTCCGGATGCGATAGACTACATAAATGCTCACGGTACCTCTACAAAGTATAATGATGAAATAGAAACAAAGGCTATAAAAGATGTCTTCGGTGAACATGCTTTCAAGCTTTCTGTTTCCTCTACAAAATCTATGACAGGACACCTTATAGCTGCTGGAGGAGCTGTTGAGGTTATATTTTGCGTTCTTGCTTTGCAAGAAAATATAATGCCACCGACTATAAATCTTGAAGAACCCGATCCAGAATGTGATTTAGACTATGTCCCATGGAAACCGAAGGAAAAGAAGCTCAGATTTGTTATGAGCAACTCCTTTGGTTTTGGGGGAGTTAATGCTTCTTGTGTTCTTGGAAAAATTTAAAATATATATGTTAAGTTTGATTTTCCGGTGTTTCGGAATATCTCCAAACTATTCTTCCCTTTGTCAGGTCGTATGGCGATATTTCAACTTCTACTTTGTCTCCTACTCCTATTTTTATGAAATTTTTCTTCATGCTCCCTGATGGATAAGCGAGAATGACTTTACCATTTTCTAATTCTACCCTGAAAAAACCTCTGTTGGATTCTATTACTTTTCCTTTGAATCTCAGAACATCTTTTTTCTGGTTCATATATTTTAAAAATAATCTTTTTTGAAGGAAAAAAGTTTTTCTCTATTTGTTTTACTTCACAAGCGAAGGGATAGAGTTTATTATTTCTTTTGTAAAATCTAAAAATTCTGTTGTTACGAATGAACCTAAGATCAAGCCCAGTATTAGCACAATTATTATTTTGGGTACAAAAGCTAATGTAGTTTCCTGTATGTTTGTGAGAGTTTGCAGAAAAGATATTATGAGACCTGAAATAAGACTTGCGGCCAAAAAGGGAATGGAAATTATAAATGTTACCTCAAAAGCTCTTTTTACGATGTCAGATAAAGTTATAAACTCCATTTATAAAAATTTTAAAATTTTCCTGTTCTGTTTTATTTTGTTGTTCTATTTTGTTATGCTTTCCTTTTTTCTATTTTTGAAAAATCAGCAAACGAGTTTGTTATCTCAAATACAGGATAGAGTATAGAAAGTCTTGTTATTCTTTCTTCTTCGTTTTCTGAAAGAATCATTACTGAATTGAAAAAATCGTCCAATGTTTTTCTTATTTTTGAAAACAATTTTATAAACTCATCGTATCTTTTTTTGTTTAAAATTTCTATACTTTCTTTTTCAAATTTTAGGACCTCATCGTATGTTTTTGATTCAATTTCACTTTTGGGGTTCGGATTTTCTGTGATAGAAAGTAATCCTTTTTCTTCTGCTTGTTCTATTATATTTCTGATCCGTCTTGCGACATAGAAGAGGTCAGAAAAATCGTTTTCAGAGAGAGATTTTGCTCTCAAAAAAGCATCATAAGGAGAAAAAGTCCTTTCAATAACTCCTCTTACTATATCTTTTTTGAACTGAGATGAAAGATAATTCTCCATTCTTTCTTTTATAAATTCCAGAGCGCTTATAATTTTCTCCTTTATTTCATCTTCCGAAATTTTATCTTTCAGGTGCTCTTGAAAAAAAGGAAAGAGGAAATCTGCGAGTTCTTGAATATCTAAATCGATTCCTTTCTCTATTAAAACTCTTATCATATTTCTTGCAGCTCTTCTTATTCCATAAGGGTCTTCTTCTGATGTGACCTCAAGTGAAGATAAAAATCCGGAAAATATATGTATTATTTTGTCAGCAATTGATATTACTGTTCCTGTTTGGGTAGTAGGTAGGGGGTCGTCTTGTTTTTCCGGGAGTTTATGCTCATATATTGCTGTTGCTATTTCTTCATCTTCTCCATCTTGTAGAGCGTAGAACATACCTATGTATCCTTGGTGTTCCGGAAATTCCCTGAAAAGACCAGTTGTTATGTCAGCTTTTGAAAGCATGACAGCTCTTCTTAATTTTTCTCTTGAACTCATTTGGGTTTTTGCATAAATGAAATCCGCTGCTTTTGAGACGAAGACTTGTCTGTCGTAAAATGATCCAAATTTTTCGTTAAAAACGATTTTTTCCAAAAGATGAATCCTTTCAGATAATTTTATTTTTCTATCTTCCTCTATGTAAAATCTTGCATCATCAAATCTTGACTTTATTACAAATTCATATCCTTTTTTGATTTCTAATTCATTTGGTGAAGGATTATCTACTATTGCGATGAACCTTATTATTTTCCTGTTGTTTTTTATTGGGAAAACAAAAACTGTATTTTTAAGTATGTCTTCTGCAATTCGGTCTGGAATACCTTCGGAATCTACCTCTCCAATTACTGCATTAGGATATTCTGTTGAAAAAACTGATATTTCTACTAAGTCTTTATACTTTTCTGGATCTACCCCTGCACTTTCAAGAATATTTTTTATTTTTTCTCTTCTTGCGATTTCAGAGTATTCAACTTTTCCTTCTTTTAGTTTTTCAAAAAACTCTTCTTCTTTCTCTATTTTTATTTTCGGATTCCCAAGAGCTCTATGCAAATAGGTTTCAGAGCCGGATTTTACTCCAAAAATTTCAATATCTATTTTATTTTCTCCTGATAAAGCTAATACCCATCTCAGGGGACGTACGAAAGAAATTTTTTCATTCTCCTTCCATCTCATAGTTTTGTAATTTTCTGTTATGAATTCAATTATTTTTTGAGGCTCTACTTCGTTCTGGGTCTTTATTATTATTCTTCTTGGAGTCAGGAAAATTTGTGAATTCCATCCAAATAACTTTTTCTGAAGTTTCTTTTTTTTCTGTGCAAGTAGTATCAAATATTTTGCAGGTAGGTCATCAAATCCTAATTCATATACTGCCATTTTCTTTCACCCCTTAATGTTCTGAACCGAATGGGAAAATTGTTTCTTTTATGACTTGAACATCATGGATGTGAGATTCTTTGTATCCTGCTTCTGTTATTCTTATTATTTTGGCTTTTTTCTTCGCTTCCTCTATATTTTTTGCTCCTATATATCCGAATGCAGCTTTGAGAGCTTTAACTAAGGTAGAAAGTATAAATCTTACATGACCTTTGTAAGGAACAAGCCCGACAACCCCTTCGGGTAGTATATCTTCTCCTGTAAGATATCTTGATCTTACTCCTTTTTTCATTCCATCTTTTATAGCGTCTTCCGACCCCATTCCCCTATATATTTTGTATGGTCTTCCATCTCTTATTACTTTCTCCCCTGGTGCTTCTTCTGTTCCTGCGAGCATATTTCCAAGCATTACAGAATCTGCTCCAACAACTAAAGCTTTCGCTATGTCTCCCGGATATCTTATCCCCCCGTCGGCTATTATGGGTATGTCTATTCCGAGTTCTTCAACTGCTCTTTTGCATTCCATTATTGCTGAAACTTGGGGAACCCCAACTCCTGTTACTAATCTTGTTGTACAAATTGAACCTGGACCAAGGCCGACTTTTATTGCGTCTGCTCCTTCTTTTGCCAAAGCTTTTGCTCCTTCTGCTGTTGCTACATTACCTGCTATAACCTCAACATCAAAATTTTCCTTTATTTTTCTTAACATCTCTATAACTCCTTTTGAGTGTCCGTGAGCCGAATCTATTACTATTACATCAACACCAGCTTTTACTAATTTTTCTATTCTTTCAAACTCTTTTTCTCCAACCCCTACTGCTGCTCCTACCATAAGTCTTCCGTTTTCATCTCTCAGAGAAATTGGGTTTTCCTCAGCTTTGCTTATATCTTTCAAGGTTATAAGACCTTTTAGCCTGAATTCATCATCTACTACGGGGAGTTTTTCAACTTTGTTTTTATGCATTATTTTTTTTGCTTCTTCTTGACTTATTCCTTCTTTTACGACTACGAGTTTGCTCTTTGGAGTCATAACATCTTTTACCTTTTTCGTTTTTTCTGTCTCAAACCTCAGGTCTCTTGCTGTAACAATTCCTAAAAGATATCCATTTTTTACCACAGGTAGACCTGAAATTCCGTATTTTTTCATCAGATCCATAGCCTCACCAACTGTGGTTTCCTCGTCAACATAAATTGGAGATCTTATTATCCATGAGCTGTATTTTTTTACCTTTTCTACCTCTTTTGCTTGCTCCTCTGGTGTGAGGTTTCTGTGAATTATTCCTATTCCACCCGCTTTTGCCATCTCTATTGCCATTTCCGCTTCTGTTACGGTATCCATTGCTGCCGATATTATTGGGATGTTCATCTTTATTTTTCTTGTAAGTCTTGTTGTCAAATCAACTTCCGATGGTAAAATTTCAGAATATCCTGGTAATATAAGTATATCATCAAAGGTGAGATATAGAGGGAATTCTCCTTCCATATAGAAAAAATAGTTTTTCTTTTTGAAATTATGTAATTTTTTATTTATTTTTGTTTTTCTTATTTTTTTTGTTTTCCTCCTTAATTAAAATATAATTGCTATGGAAAGGAAAAGAGGTTTTATTATGAGGCCTATTTTGGAGGGTATAGAGAAGGAAATAGAAAGGGTTTTTGATGAATTCTTTGGAGCTCCTTTGTTTGAGGGGAAGCAGTATTCCTTTTCCCCGTCTTTGGATATATATGAGGATGAAAAGAGTATCATTATCAAGGTAGACGTTCCTGGAATGACACAAAAAGATATATCAGTTGAGATACAAGATAATATTCTTACAATAAAGGGTGAGAGGAAGGAAGAGGAGGAGACGAAGCAAAAAAATGCTCACATTATAGAGAGAAGATATGGAAAGTTCGTAAGAAGAATATCGCTTCCGGAGAATATAGAAGCTGAGAAAACGAAAGCGAAAATAAAAGACGGGGTTTTGACCATAACTATACCGAAGAAGGAGGAGGAGAAAAAGAAAGTTTTAAACATATCAGTTGAGGAATAAAAGAGTGGGGCGGGCATAGCTCAGGGGTAGAGCATCGGCTTCCCGAGCCGAGTGTCGCGGGTTCGAATCCCGTTGCCCGCTCCAAAAACCAAAAATAAAAAAAAGAATATTTTACTTCCCAGAACAAATATCAAAAATAATAGATGGAATAGTCGGAGGTTGGAGGCGAGATCTTCTACCATCATTAGCAAGAGCATCTTTTGAACTTGCAGAAATATTCCACAGAGGAGAAAACTTTCCCATAAACCTTCAAACCGTTATTCCTTACACATATTACTTTTTCCCAAAAACTTTTTCGTCTGTATTTTTCGTTCTTTCAAGTATTGAGGGAATATTGTTAGAGATACTGAGAAGAAAAAAGAGTGAGAAAAAAGATGTGATTTTTGTTGATTTATCTGCTGGTGTATGCTCGGCTTCTTCTGCTTTTATTTTCGTTCTTGATTTTATATCTCAAAAAGATCAAACTATGGCGGATTTGAAAGTAAAAGTATTTGTGCAAGATATATCAGATATAGCTCTTGATTTTGGAATCAAAATACTGAATCAAGTAGCAAAGGGGGTACCTTTTGAAGTTCAGATTGAAAAGATAGTTTCAGATGCGAGTAGAATAAATATAAAAAAAGAGATAGGAGAGAATCCTGATATTGTTGTTCTTGCTTTCTCTCTTTACGATATATTCCGTGATGACACAGATAGTATGATTTCATGGTCTGATAAAATTTTGAAAGCAATTTCTGATTGGGGGATTTTTGCACTAGTTGAGCCAGCCTTAAAGAGAAGAAATTCGCTTTTTATTATGAAAATAAGAGAAACCTTGAAAAATTATGTGATAGCACCTTGCACGCACTATGAGGCGTGTCCTGTTTTAAAAATAAAAGATGATTGGTGTCATTTTGGAACAAAATGGGTTCCTCCTCTTTCTCTTTCAAGAGGAATGAACCTTATAGGGGGGAGGGTTCCAGAAATTAATTTTTCTTACCTTGTGCTTTCAAAAAATAAAGATTTTTCAAGGTGGAAAAATCTGCATCGTGTTGTAAGCCATAAGCTTGAAGAAAAAGGTAGAATAAGATTTTGGACATGTAGTAGCTCAGGAAAAAATCTTTTTCAAATTCTTGAAAGAAACATAGGTGAAAAGAATTCCGATGTAGAATCTGTACACTCTGGAGATGTTGTTTTTATAAATGAGGCTAAGGAAAGAAATGGATTTTTTGAACTTGACCAAAATAGTGAATTTAAAATTGTAGACTGTTTGTTTCGGCATGATTTTTTTGAAAGATAATTTTTATACCTCAAAACTTAAAAAATTTATTCTTATTGACTTGAAGTTATTTTACTATTTCTATCTGGTGTTATGATGAAAGAAAATAAAGAAAAGAAAGAGGTAATAATAGAAAAAAAAGAGGAAGATTTGGGTGCAGAAAAAGGAAGCTCAGATTTGAAATCTGATGAACTTTATCAAGAAACCGAGAAAGGCAATGATGTTGCAGAATATGAAGTGAAGTCTTCGGAACTTGAAAATGTATCAGGTGAAATACAACACGGTGAGGGAGGAGAGAGTTTGGATTTTCAAACTCAGATTGAGAATCTCAGAGCCGAAATAGAAAGATTAAAAGCAGAAGTTGAAGACTATAAAACAAGGTGGATATATACATTTTCGGAATATGAAAATTATAGGAGGAGAGTTAAAGTTGAAATAGAGAATGCCGTAAAAGATGCTCTGACCAAAGTCTTTATAAATATAATATCTGCATTAGATAGTTTAGATTTTGCTCTGAGTTATATAAAGGATGAAGAATCAAGAAAGGGAGTGGAACTTGTTCGGCAAATCATAATGAAATCGCTTTCAGATTCAGGATTGAAAGAAATAGAAGTTGAAGTTGGTCAAAATTTCTCACCTGCTACATGTGAAATAGTGGATTTTGAGTTTTCTGATGAACATCAAGAGGGAATAATTCTTAAAGTTCTGAGAAAAGGATATGAATTTCAAGGCAGGGTAATAAGACCTGTTCAGGTTGTTGTATCAAAAAAGAAAGAAGTCCTGAATTTGGAATCGCAGGAGAAAAAAGATCTGGAAAATAAAAAAAATAATGACAACATGGGAACTCAAAAAACGCAAAATTCATAATTTCCGGAAAATTGGTTAAAAATTGGGAAAAATTAGAATTTGAAATTATAGTAAGATCTTATGATCAATAATGAGGCAGATTTAACTTATTCAAATGAATATTCTCTTGATACAATTTCAAGCCTTTCAGCGGAAATAAAGGGAAGGTTTGGAGTTTTCAAAATAAAATCAAGCGATATATTTGAAAAATGTAGAAGGTTCAAAATTGCTGAAAAAGCGAGGGAGCTCGGACTTTACCCATATTTTTTGGAGTTTGAAAAAAATGAGGGTCCTGTAGCTTACATTAATGGTCAGAAAAAAATAATGCTCGGCTCAAATAACTATCTTGGTCTCACTCACCATCCCAAAGTCAAAGAGGAGGTAATAAAAGTTGTAAAAGAATATGGAACAAGTGCAACCGGATCAAGATTTCTTAATGGAACACTCAAAATGCACAAAGAATTGGAAGAAGAGCTTGCAGACTTTGTAGGTAAAGAAAAAGCTCTTGTCTTTTCAACCGGATACCAGACAAATCTTGGAATTTTATCCGCACTATCGGGTCCAAATGACTTTATAATTTGTGATTCAAAATGTCACGCTTCAATCGTAGATGGAACACAGCTTGGTGTAGGGAAAAAAGTAAATTTCAGACATAACAATATGGAGTCGTTAGAAGAAGTTCTGAGATCTTTACCAGAAGATTCAGGAAAATTGATTGTTGTAGATGGGGTATATTCTATGGATGGAGATATAGCAGACCTTGAAGGAATAGTGAGGTTAGCTAAAAAATACAAAGCAAGAATTTTTGTAGATGATGCTCACGGGCTCGGAGTTTTAGGTTATGGAGGAAGGGGAACAGCAAATCATTTAGGGTTTGACGGCGAGGTTGATATAATCATGGGGACGTTTTCAAAGTCATTCGCTTCAATTGGAGGCTTTGTAGCAGGAGAAAAATATGTTATTGATTTCATTCAGCATTTTGGAAGACCTATGATTTTCTCCGCAGCTTTGCCTCCACCCTGTGTCGCATCAGTAAGAGCATCTTTGAAGCTTATGAAAGAAAATCCTGATATGGTTGAGGAACTGAGGAAAAAAGGAGAATATTATAGAAATGAGCTGAAAAGAGCAGGGTTCAACATAGGAAATTCTCAAACCCCAATAGTCCCAATAATACTCGGTGAAGAAGTTTTAGCTATAATGTTTTGGAAAAGGCTATTTGATGAAGGAGTCTATACAAACTGTGTAATTCCACCGGCTGTTCCGCAAGGGGAATCTCTACTGCGAACTTCTATAATGCTAACTCATACACAGGAACATATAGATTTTGCCCTTGAAAAAATTTACAAAGTCGGAAAAGAACTTGGAGTAATATGAATCTATCTTTTATTTTTTTTCTTATCAACTACTTTTCTTTCAACAAAATTTAAAATGAACTCTTTCTTCTTCCCTCCAAATCCCACTAATAAAACTCTAATTTGTGAATAATTTTTGGGTTTTGAAATTTCAAAAGAAGATGAAGAAAACAAAGAATTAACTTTTATAGATTTGCATTCGCTTTCAGATTCACATTTAGATTCACAATTTTTCTCCTCAAAATCAGAGCATATTAATATTTCCTTTACACCGGATACGGAAAAAATAAGGTTTCCATTCTCATCAAATTTTATCTCTTTTATTTCCAGTTCGGGAACTTTCAAACCTTTTATTCCTTTTGAAGCACAGGAAAGAAAAAAAAGAACGGATGAAAAAGTAAAAATAGTGAAAATAAGAGCGAAAATCTGAGAAAAAAAATTAGTAAAAATCTGGGAAAAAAACTCCTATATCTCAAAAAAAGAAAATTATAAATGAAATCTTTCATCTTTCCCTTTAAATTAAGGAAAGCAAAAATGAAAATTAAGAGTTTGAGAAAAGATAAATTTAAAATAAAAAAATGGTTGTGGAGCAAAAACATGAAAGAAAAAATCATGGTATAGAAATGATGCATGAAGAAGAAAAAAATCAAAAGAAAAAAAACGGTTTGGAAAAGATAAAAAGAGGACTCATATCAATAGTGGAGGAAGAGGAACTTGAAAAACTTTTAAAAAGTGGAAGAACTTTGAGAGTAAAACTTGGAATAGATCCAACCGCATCACTTATACATCTTGGGCATCTTGTTTTAATCTTCAAACTTAGAGAGTTTCAGGAGATGGGACATGAAGTTTGTCTCATAATAGGAGATTTTACAGCACAAATAGGAGATCCATCCGGCAGAACGACTTTGAGACCAAAACTCTCTGAGGAAGAGGTAAAAGAAAACGCAAAGGAAATTCTTAAAAAAGTTATGAGGTTTCTTATTGAAGAAAGGACAAGAGTTTATTTTAACTCGGATTGGTTTAAATCTATGAGCACAACTGAACTTTTTGAGCTATTTTCAAAAGCAACAGTTGCCCAAATCATAGCAAGAGAAGATTTCAAAAAAAGAATGCAAGAGAAAGCACCAATATTTGTTCATGAATTTTTATATCCGTTCTTGCAAGCTTATGATTCTGTTGTAGTAAAGGCAGATATAGAGCTTGGAGGGAGCGATCAACTTTTCAATCTTATATTTGCGCGCCAGATAATGAAAGAGTACGGACTACCTCCGGAGGTTTGCATAACAACTCCAATTTTAGAAGGTACGGACGGGAAACTCAAAATGTCAAAATCTTATGGAAACTACATAACACCAGATGAACCGGCGGAAGATATATTCGGAAAACTTATGGGTATAGACGATATGCTGATTTTCAAATATGCTGAGCTTTTGGGAGGATATGAACAAAAAGAATTAGAAGAACTCAAAAAAATCCCGAGATTTGAAGCAAAAACTCAAATAGCTTATAAGATAACGGCAAGACTCAAAGGAGAAAAGGAAGCTATGAGGGCAAAAGACTGGTTTGACAAAGTCATAAGAGAAAGAGAAATGCCCGACGAAATTCCCCAAATACGCGTAAAAGAAGGAAGTATATTGCAGAAGGTTTTGAAAGAATCTGGAATAGTAAGCAGTGTATCTGAGGCTATGAGACTTACAGAATCGGGAGGAATATATATCAATGGAGAAAGGATAAAGGAAAAATTCTTTGAACTGAAAAAAGGAGAATATAAAGTCAGGGTGGGAAAAACAAGATTTGTAAAAATAGTTGTGGAATAATAAAAAAATAATCAATCTTTCTGACAATCTTTCTGACCAGTCAATCTTTTTCTGCTCCTTTTGATTTTTTGTTGTCTTCCTGATAGGCTTTATACAGCAAATCTAAATCTCCGTCTAATATATCTTCAAGGCGATATAAAGTCACACCAAGTCTGTGGTCTGTTACTCTGTTTTGCATGAAATTATAGGTTCTGAGTTTTTCCGACCTTTCCGCTGAACCTATCTGTTGTTTTTTCTTCTCAGAAATTTCTTTCTCTAACTTTTCTTTCTCTATATGAAACAATTTTGCTTTAAGAAGTCGCAAAGCTTTTTCTTTGTTCATATGTTGAGATCTTTCATCTTGACACACAACAACTATTCCAGTTGGAATATGTCTTATTCTCACGGCTGAATCTGTTTTGTTCACATGCTGACCTCCTGGTCCAGATGCTCTAAAAGTTTCAATTTCTAAATCTTTTGGGTCTATCTTTATCTCAATATCTTCTGGTTCTTCAAGGACTGCAACAGCAGCAGTTGATGTATGAATTCTACCTGAGGCCTCTGTAATTGGAACTCTTTGAACTCTGTGAACACCTGCTTCATTTATCATAAAATCGTACGCACCTTTTCCCTCAATTATAAACGAGATCTCTTTTATTCCTCCGAGGTCTGATCTTCTCTCGTATATTAGTTTTGTTTTCCATCCCATTTTTTCCGCAAATTTTGAGTACATTCTGAAAAGGTCAGCAGCAAATAAAGCAGCTTCTTCTCCTCCAACTCCAGCCCTTATTTCAACTATGCAAGAATCTCTTTTTTTTCTTTTGCTTTCTTCCTCCAATTCCTCGATTTCGTGAATGAGCTTTTCTAAATTTTTCTCAATTGATTTTTTTTCTTCCAGAGCCAAAGAAATAATTTCTGGATCACTTTCAGATGATATTATATCTTCGACTTCTTCAAGGTCTTTCATAAGTTTTTTTATCTGTTCAAATTTCTCAACTTTCTCCTCAATTTTTCCTCTTTTTTCAAGTAAAGAAGCATCAAATTCCTGGGAGAGCTTTTCATCTATTTTCAGAATTTCGTTCTTGAGCTCATCTATTTTTTGTATGAAAATTTTAGCTTTTTGAAGTTTCTCGGGACTTATCATAATTTAGTATAGGAAGAAGATGGAGGCGACGCCGGGATTCGAACCCGGGAATAAGGGATTTGCAATCCCCCGCCTTAGACCACTTGGCTACGTCGCCAAATTTTGATATAAAAAAATATAAATCTTCAATATGAAAATATCCGAAAATTCAGAAAATGAGTTCAGAGTGCGAAAAAACAGGTCCATAAGTGCAGCAGAGTTTTGGACCATCTTTTGTTTTTATTGCGCAAGAAAAGCAGAGACCTAAACCACATCCCATCCTTTCTTCCATGGCAAAAAGTAAAGGTGTGTTTATTTTGTTCTTCGTCCAAAATTCCCAGAGTGCTTTGAGCATGCCATAAGGTCCGCAGCTTAAAACAACATCAAAATCATAAGGTGAAATCTCAAAAAGAGCATCTATAACTGTGCCTTTTTTGCCTTCTGAACCATCTTGTGTTGTAATGTAAAGAGTTTTTACTTTTTCAGGAATTTTGTCTTTCAAAATTATGTCTTGGGAGCTTCTTCCTCCGAAAATCAGAGAGCTTTTTGATTTTCCAAAAAAATCAATTACAGGATACAAAGAGGCTATTCCTAATCCGCCTGCAATAAAAAGAATATTTTTGGGCTCAGGAATTTCATACCTTCTCATAGCGGTCAAAAATCCGGTTCCGCATGGAGCTACCACTCTAACTTTTTCTCCTATATTTACTTTTGAAAATCGTGCCGTCCAACCTCCAAACACTTTAAAAAGTACCGAAAAAACTCCATTTTTTGAATAAAATATAGAGAAGGGCTTTGGGATAACAGAAATTTCATCCTGTAAAGATATCATCGCAAACTGCCCTGGCTCAAAATCTATATCTCCCTTCATCTCTACAAGGAAAGTTGATGCTGATACTTCCTCTTTTTTCACAACTGAACTTTCAAAAACTCTGACCATGTTTAATATACTTGAAATTTAGTCAAATTCTTTTTCCTTTCATTCAGATTCTTTTTCTTTCATCTGATAAAATGAAATGTTTTTTTCCGTTACTCCAACAAGGATTTTGGTTTGATCTATTTTGACAACGAAAAGGTGAGCCTTCGGAGTGAGCTTTATATGTGATTGAACTTGAATATTATTGTTGTCATTCATCAAGGGTGGGAAGAATATACCTTTTTTTTTCATGATAAGAAGTGAGCCGAAAAGGAAAGCTGCAAGAACAAAGATTGAAATAAAAATCTTCAAAAGAAATCCCATAATTTCCATATTTGAAATTTTAAAAAAACGAAAACATTAAATTGATATTTTGACTGATGAGCGAGAGAAAAATAGTTATAAAAGTTCTTTACTGGAAAGAATGTCCGAGCTGGCAGTTAGCATTAGAAAGAGTAAATAAAGTAGCAGAAGAGCTAAAAGAAGAAGGAAAAGCAGTTGAAGTGATATTGGAGGAAGTGAAGACAGATGAAGAGGCTATGTTGAAAAAGTTCCCCGGTTCGCCAACCATCCTTGTGAACGGCAAAGATATAGATGAAGATGGAGCGAAGCAAAATCCAGTTGGGTTGAGTTGTCGTGTCTATTATATAAATGGGAAATACTTACCGCTACCGCCATATGAATTCATAAAAGAAAGAATAATCCTTTTATCATCTTAAAGTTTATTCTTTATTTCTCTTTATTTCTCTTTATAAAAGTCTATTGTTAAAATTGCATAGACTTTCAAATAAAAAGGAGGAATTTTCTGAGATTTACCACGCAAAATCTGGGTTCAGAAGCAAAACAAATCAAAAAACTTTTAGAGATAAAACAAATGATATAAGCCACTAAAACAAAAAAAGTAAAATTAATTAATAAACGAGATACTTTATTCCGCAATAAGTGAAATGCAAAAAAATTTTGGAATGAAGAAGAATAAAAGAGAACATCAAAGAGAAAAAAGAAAATATAAGCGGAAAAGAGAATTAAGAAGGTTTGACCTTGTCTTAAAAGAAATTTTCTCAGGGGCAGTAGGAAAAATTATCTCAATAGCCACTGGTGAGAAAATAAAGGAAAAACTTGAAGATATAACTCAGGAAGTAAAGTTCCTCAAATCCCTCCGACCAGATATGCTCTTTAAAGCCGGTGATAAAATCTTCCATATTGAAATCCAAGCTCAACAAGATAAAACTTTACCCAAAAGAATGCTTATATATTCTGTTGTTATTGAAGAGAAGTTCGGCAAAGAACCTGTACAGATAGTTTTATTTGTGGGTAAGGGAAATCCTCCTCCTTCTTATTTCAAGTCAGAATTTAAATTCCTTAAATTCAAAGTTGTTGATTTGAAGAAAATAGACCCTGATGAATTTTTAAAAAGTGATAAACCAGAAGAAGTGATATTGGGAGTTTTAGCCGGGAAATACAGAGAGAAACAAGAAGTATTCAAAAAAGTAATAAGAAAGATTTCAAAAATTATCAAAAACAAAAAAGAACTTTTAAAATATATGGAAGATATAAGTTTTTTAGGCGGTTTATTTGATGTTGAGATAAAAATAGAGTCTATGCCAATACAAATAGATATAAGAAAAACTCTTTTTTATAAGTGGGGAGAAAGAGAGGGAGAAAAAAGAGGAGAAAAAAGAGGAGAAAAAAGGGGGCTTATAAAAGGTCTTAAAGAAGCAATTCTGTTGGGCATCCAGTTGAAGTTTGGTAGCTCAAAGGCAAAGCAAATCAAAAAACTTTTAGACAAAATAAATGATATAAACCGGCTGGAAAAGATAAAAAAAGAAGTAATAAAATCAGAAAATTGGGAGGACTTTGTCAAAGTTTTCAGAAACCATAAGTGAAATAAAAGTGAAGTCTAACTTGGGAAGATTTTGTCAAATCTCTAAAAACCTCAAACTCAAAAACATCAAATTCCACCTTTCTTTTTCTTTCTCTTCTTTCGCAACCAACCATAAACAATTAGCATAGAAGCAGGAATAATAAATCTTGAAAAAATTCCGCCTACCGAACACCCATAAGATTTAACATTTTCTCCGTTTGTTGCAACTGCGGAGCCGAAACCACAATCTTGGCTTCCAAAACATATATGCGGAGCTGGTGCTAATGCACATACATCTGACACAGAACTTGTATAACTTGCGACAGTAGAAGATACAGTATTAACCGTAGGAGATTGGGAAATTGCACCTGTTAATTGCGATGAAAAACTACCAGCATTTGATAATACAGAGTAGTTTGTAATATTTTGAGAAAAACATACATTCCCATTAGCATCCAACTTCACTACATATATATCACCACCTGCTCCAAAACTTGAAGTCCTACCAGCGACAACATATCCTCAATCACTACTCTGGATGATTGACCTGGCAAGATCCTCATAACTCCGGCCGATAGTTTTAGCAAAGCTACAAACATTACCTTCGTCTACTTGTCCGTTGCAGTTGTTGTCTTTGTTATCACATATCTCTGCTCTTGCTGGGTTAATATTCGGGTCGTTATCGTCGCAATCCCCTGCCGTTGCTGATGAAACATATTCATCTGATGGCTTTTCACAGGAAACTTTTGTTGTTCCATCTGTGTATCCATCTTTATCTTTATCTTTGAACCATACCGGACAAGGCTTTTGTTCTACCCCTTCTGCTATTGTTATTGGCTCATATTTACATAGTCCCCCTAACTCTTCACATCTTGTTGATTTCCGACTGATACCTTCACCTTTCCAGGTGAAAATTCTATCTTTGCATTATTCACTTCTATCTCACCTGATTCCGCTCCACAATAGCCTTGTCCCCCCGATGATTTTATCGGCTTTATTGTCTTGAAATTAAAACTTCCCTCCACACAATCTACATCTGGTGTAGTATCCACTGAATATCCCCCTCCTATGCTCACATAAAAAATCGCTTCTCCTCCTGATTTTGGAGATTCTCCCGTCACCTCAACTACGTAATCATTATATGAATATGCTTCCTTTCTGTTCCCTATTTCATCCTCCCTTGAATATGCTCCTGAAAGCTTTGTCACAACCCTAAAATCAACATCTTTTTCTCCTTCAATAAATCTACCCATAATTTCAGTTTTAAATTTTGATGCTTTTGCTCTCACTCTCTTTGTCTCTTTGTTCCCGCTGAACTCCTTCACTAACGAGTCTCCATCTTCTATGGCAACGATAAATTTTGCATCAGAGATATTTTGCGAAACTTTTGTTGAAATCTCTAAATACCCCTTTGCATATCCTGTTGAAACTATGTAATCACCTTTTTGCTCATCAACTATCTCTTTGCAATCACTTACTTTTATATCAAAGTTTAGCATATTTGTTGATTGGTCTTTCTTGCAGTCTGCTTTCTCTACTTTACCCTCAACACATTTAGGTTTCAAATCTTCGCAACTGATCTCTAACCCTTCTGATTGCTTTTTTGATAGCCTACCTTTTTTGAGCCTCCCGAACAAATTCAAAATGTCATCTTCATCGTCGTCGTTATCATTCCCGATAACATTTATAAATTTGGGAGACCTTGCAGTAATAATGCGTCCAGTGATAATACGAGCTGTAATAGCTCTACCAGTAATCATCCTACCAGTGATCATCCTGCCTGTAATCATTTCACTTTGAGATGCCCGAGCTGTGATAATGTTATCAGACGCAACAGATAAGCTGCCAAAAGTTTTAGTTGCAGCATCATTAGGATTTGTAAATGTTGTCTGTCCAGTTGTTGAGCTTGGAAATCCTGTCTGCCCAGTTGGTTCTGGTTTTTCTGATTTTTTCTTACATCCTACCGATGATAACCCGAAAAATACCGTAATGCTTACTAATAGAAGGAAAAGCCCTTTAATCTCTTTTCTTCTTATCATTTTTTTTCACCCCTTTTATTTCTTAAAATTTAGCTAAAATTATAATCTTTTCAGAAAATTTTTGTTGAAATTGAACGGTTTTTAAGTCATCATCGGGTAGTGGGGAAGGATTAAGACACTAAATTTTTAATAAAGGATTAAGACGCTAAATTTTTTAACAACTGACTTATAATATCTGTGCTTTCAGTGATAATCTGAAAGGATCAGAAATAAGATTTACTTTTACAGAAGATAGTACATCTATATCTTTTTCTGATTCTCCTTTTACAAATGACAAAATTTCATCAACCCATAATGTATATCTTTTTATTTTACCTTTGTCTTCTCTTTCTACAACGATAGCATCTTGCGGTTTGCATGAGAGATTTTTTAGTATATATATGCATAACATAAATTTATATCTCATATCTTCTGCTGTTTCGGCTTTGCTTATATTAAACTCTAAACTCTCTTTTATTTTATCTAATTGCTCTTTTGATAACATTTTTTCTCCTTTGAGAAATCTTCCAATTTGGATTATATTAATAAAATCCCATCCTCTCCTCAGCGGTGAAGTACCCCAGGCATAAAGTGGATATCCTATGGTTTCTGCTCTTGCTGGTTCTACTTGTGTTATCAGTGTCCTTGCTCTTTTTATATTTTTCCAGAGTACAAAAGGACGAGGTAGATAAAAAATTTCATCATGCGAAGCTGTGGGATTTATCTCCGCTGCAATTTTTTTTGCAGGCTCATCAATTTTTGATTTTCTATAAAATATCGGTATATTATTTTCTTTGCAGAAAAAAGCTATTGCATATGAACATAGCATCATGAATTCAGATAAAGCTATTCTTAAATCTGTCACTTTCCATCTTTTTGTTATGAATTTTTTACCATCAAGTAAAATAACAAAATCTTCTGATATAAGGTCTAATCCTCCCATTTTTTTTGTTCTTATATCATATATTTTGAGTCCAAGTCTTTTTATCGGTTCCAGTTCTTCATCAGACGCTGAAAATTCATAATTTTTGATTATATTCACTTCTGACCTCATAACTTCAACTGACTTTATTTCTATTTTTTCTTCCGTAATCTTGAAATTTATTTTGAAGGTTATTGCTGGTTTTGGCTGATTGGCATCAAGCGAAAGTTCCTTTATCACATCTTGTGGCAACATATCTATCTTGCCCTCCGGAAAATATACCGTCTTTCCTCTTTTTATTACCGTCTCTATTATATCTTCTGAATCCAAAAGAGTGACATCTGCTATGTGAATGAAAATCTCTGCATTTTCTCCCTCTATTTTTGGATAAGATACTGCGTCATCTCTTATTTCCGTCCCTTCTATATCCAAAGAATACGATTGAACATGTACCTTTTCTCTCCTCCCTTCTTTTATTTCCCTTTCAAATACAGGATACACCGAAATTTCCTCTCTCTTTTCTTTTTCTCTTTGTTGGTGATTTATTTTGAATCTTTCAGCAAAGAAGTTATAAAACGGATCTAATATACCAAAAAAGCAAAGGAGTTTAAAAACGTCCTCATCTTTTATTGGGAAAAGTTCTTTGGGCAAAACTTCTGTAATCTTTTTTATTTCATCTTTCCTCTCATTTACAAAATCATCTCTCAATTTCCGAAGAAAATCGTGAACTAATTCTGGAACTTGCTCGGGAAATCTTGGGTAATTTTCAGAGAAATATTCTACTAAACCTTTATTTTTCACAAAAGATATCTCATCAGATTTCAAATTTTTCTCAAACCATTCTTTTATTTTTTCTAATCTTTTCCTATTCTCCTCAATTGTTTCTTTTTCTTTTTTTATTTTTTCAACCTCTTCTTCGAGTCTTATTTCCCACTTTTCTCCTTTCTTCTTAAAATATATGTTCTCTTCTGAGTGAAGTTTAAGTAAGATCGCACATATTGTATCATTGGAAATTTTCTGAAAAATCAGATTTGATATCTCCTCCGGAGATAATTCCCTCACATCCGGACACGAAATTGATATTTCCCATACGGTTTCTAAATCAACTTCTTTTTCCAATTCTCTTATTTTTTTGAAATTCTCTTGTGGTGTATCAGATTTTATATTGAACTCATATGCGATCTGACTTTTATTTATGAATTTCTCTTGATTATCTTCTGTAATTATGAGCGGTCTACCGTAGTTTTCGTTTAATTTGAAACCCAATTTAAGTTTTCCTTTATCAAAAAAAAGAATGAGATTTCTTTCACCCGACATTTTTATCTTATCTTGTTGTTTTATCTTATCTTGTGCTATTACACGGTGACAATAAAAACAAATTTATTCTTTTGTGAGAAGATTTTGTAGATTTCAGTAAATAAAAATTCAATTTTGAGGAAAAAAATTTGAAAACACCTTAAATTCATCTACTGGTATGCTTCATCTCACATGGATAGATTGGATTATTATACTGCTTTACTTTGTTTTTATTTTAGGTATAGGTTTTTATCTGAGGAGATGGTCAGAGGGTAATGAGGAGTTTTTTCTTGCAGGAAGAAGTAATTCAGCGTGGGTTTCTGCACTGGCTTTTTTGTCTGCAAATCTTGGTTCTCTTGAAATACTTGGGTGGACGGGGGCTTCCGTAAAATACGGAATACTTACGGCTCACTTTTACTGGATTGGTGCAGTTCCAGCTATGCTATTTTTGGGAGTTTTTATGATGAAGTTTTATTACAAAAAAAATATTTATTCTGTCCCAGGATATGTAGGAGCAAGGTTTGATGAGAAAACAAGATTTGTAAGTGCTTTTTCATTTGCTGTGATGACTTTGCTTATGTCTGGTGTGAATATATATCTTATGGCTCTTATTCTCAAAATAATTTTGGGATGGAACTGGCATGTGAGCATATGGGCTTCTGCTTTAACTGTTGCAATTTATGTAGCTCTTGGCGGACTTATGTCTGCAATTTTTACTGAGGTTGTTCAATTTTTTTTAGTTTGGTTTGGACTCGTTCTTGTTGGAATTCTGGGACTTATAAAAATAGGTGGTTTTGGTTTTCTTTCAGAGCTCCCTCAAAGCTTAACTTCACTTTGGAAAATAACTTTTGATCCATCTCAGAATGCTATGGGAATTACATTTTGGGGTATTATATTAGGGCTCGGATGGGTTCTTTCTTTTGGTTATTGGACCACTGATTTTCTTGTGGTTCAAAGAGCTTTTGCGTCTCGGGACCTTGAATCTGCTCGTCTGGCTCCTATAATTGCATCTTTTTTTAAAATGGCTCTACCTTTTGTTGTAACTTTTGGAGGACTTATTGCTTTAAGACTCATTCAAATTGGAGAAATTCAACTCCTTCAAGATGAAACCGGAAAGGTTTTATACGATTCTGCTTTACCCGCTCTTATATCAAAGTATTATGAGCCCGGACTTTTTGGTCTTGGTATTACAGCTTTACTTGCAGGATTTATGGCCGGACAAGCTGGGAACATAACCGCTTTTAACACTGTTTTTACGCAAGATATATATAAACCTATATTCAGACCGCAAGCTGGGGAAAGAGAACTTGTATTGGTTGGCAGATTATCAACCGTTATAGGAATATTTATATCTGTCGCAGCTGCATATTGGGCTATGAAATTTCCTACAATAATGGATTACATTCAAGCAATATTTTCCTGGGTTAATGCTCCTTTGTTTGCTACGATTTTGTTGGGTATGTTTTCAAAAAGAATTACTCCTTCTGGTGCATTTTGGGGACTTGTTGTTGGTATGCTATTTTCTTTCATAACTTTCACAGGTGTGAGATGGGGGATTATTCCAGCAAAATTTATTGCTTTATATGACAATCCATCTGAGATGAGTTTGAACCTCTGGCGTGCTTGGTGGAGCTGGCTCATTACCTTTGTTATAACAATTTTGGTTTCGTTTTTCACAAAACCTAAACCAGAAAATGAATTGATTGGACTTGTAAGAGGAGTGGGGTCTGGAAGTGATGACGAACTTCAAAGCTCTTATAAAAGACCTTTTTTTAAAAAAGCTGAATTCTGGGCAATTGTATCGCTTGCCGTTCTTATTGCTCTGAACATAATATTTTTCTGACCTGAGTAGTTCATTTTTTCCAAATTTGCAAAGATAAATTAAATTTGGAAGGTGGATTGAATGAAGTTCAAAAGTTCTTCTGGTGTAAATGGTCTTTTTATAACTTTTATTTTTATTTTTTTCAATCCAAAAAGTTTGGCTTTACTTCTTAAATCTTCAACTTTTTTTCCTGCATTTTCCCAAAACGGAAGAATAAATAAAATCTTCTGTGATGAAGAAAGAATTAGCCTCAGGTCATTCTGATCGCTTACACACTTTATATCAACAACAAGTATATCTGGTATAAATTTTAAACTCAAAATATCATTGGGGTTATTATATACTGCAACCTCGTGTCCTTTTTCCTGAAAATACCCTCTTATTATCCTTGCTTCCTCTATTCTTTCTAACAAAAATGCTATCTTCACTCTGAATTACAATTTTATTTGATGAATTACAATTTTTATATTTTTTAATGAAAAATGAAGGAGAGAGCTGATATACTTCTTGTGAAGAAGGGATTGGTAGATTCAAGAGAGAAGGCTCAGAATCTTATAATTTCGGGGAAAGTTAAAATAGGAGGGAAAACTGTTCTAAAACCATCGGAAAAATTTGATGATTCGGCAGAAATTGAAATTTCTGAAAACATAAATTATGTTTCTCGTGGATACCTCAAAATAAAATTTGCGTTTGATAGATTGAAAATCTCGGTCAAAGATAAAGTCTGCGCTGATATAGGTTGCTCAACAGGAGGATTTACACAGTTCCTACTTGAAGGTGGAGCTAAAAAAGTTTTTGCAGTAGATATTGGAGTCGGAGTTTTGCATCCAAAACTTAGAAACGATCCCAGAGTAGTTCTCTACGAAGGAAAAGATGCAAAGGAAATAACCGAGGATTTTTTCCCAGAAAAGATAGATTTTGCTACTTGTGATGTTTCTTTCACATCTTCTATTCCAGTGATAAGAGCTTTGAAATTTGTTCCGGAAATTTTAGTTTTATGTAAGCCTAACTTTGAGGTTCCAAGGAAGTACCTGAAGGGGGGAGTTCTTAAAGATGAAAATCTAATTTACCTTGCTGTGAAGAAGGTCATAATGCAGGTTTCGGATATATTTCATATTAAAGGAATTTGTCCCTCTTTTCCGCCGGGTTCTTCGGGAAATTTTGAAATATTCTTACTTTTTTCTCATTTTAAGACCGACCAGGAAAATAATAATATAGATGAGTTAATAAAAAGAGCGATAGAAGAGCTGAAAGCTACTGTTGGCTGATTACTTTCATTCTTATTTCTTCTAATTTTTCGGGTATTTTTTCTAATTCTTCAAATAGAGATTTTATAACATTATCATAAGTTGTCTCAAATGGATATTCTTTGCAGAATATATTTTCTTTATCTTCTTTGCATAATTGAGGGAGAAGATTACTTTTTAAAACATAGAGGCACTGACCTATTCTGAAAAGCATATCTTTATATTCTTCAAACTTATAAACTTTCTCTTTTTTCTGCTCTAAAATTATGAATGCTTTTTCACATTCCCCTTTTTTCAAAAGAAATTCGGCATACTTTATAAAAAGTTCTGGAATTTTCTCTCCAAATTTTTGGACAAAGCTTTCTTTATCTTTTTCTTCTTCAAATTGTTGGAGTATTTTATTTTTTTCTTCTTCGGCTTCAAGAAGTCCATATCTTTCAAATTCTGCTTGGACTTTTGAGTAATCCATAAGATATGGAGGTGGGAGAAATTCTTTGAACGAAAAGAATAATGTAGCTGCATATACTATGTTTCCAAAGCTTACAAGGTTTTCTAAAAAACTCCCTATATTGCTTTGCACCTCTTCTCTTATACCAGGGGGTATTTTCATTACTCTGAAAACTGGTAGTATTGAAAAAATAAATTCAATATCTGATCTTATCTCTTTATCATCTTTTAATCCTTCTACATTTTTCATTCTTTCATTTAATATTTTCAGATATTCTGCAAGAGCAATTTGACTTTCTGGCAGCTGCATCTTCGTTATGATGAACTTCAAGTTTTCCTTTGGATAAAATATTGGGTCATCCCTTGGTATTCTTTTTTTCCCTAAGGAACTATATGCATCTTTTAAATCTTCTCTGTTCTGAACTGCTATAATTCTTGCTTTTATTTCCCATTTTGTTGCCGGGAAATTCTCTATAGCTGAATACAAGTATTTTATGGCTAAATTTTTATTCCCTTCCTTATAAAGACTTTCAAATAATCCCAATTTGGCTTCACCTTTGAAATCTCGGAATCTGCTATTTTCCATCATAAAAAAATACTTTTTTGAAAGATGGGTTTTACCAAGTTTAAGAAGAGCTCTTGCATACCTTGGTAAAACTACTGGATCGTTTTTCAAAAACTTTTCCGATACATGTGTCAAATACTCCACTGCTTTTTCAAAATCACCTTTTTCATATTCATACGATCCCAAAGCAGAGAAAACACAATCTGATATATCTTGAAATTCATCTCCTTCGTATTGATTTAATTTTTCAAGGAATTCTTTTTCTAAAATTGCTATTTTTTCGGCTGCTTCGCCCGCTTTTGATCTTCCTATGGATGCAAGAGCAGATGAGCACAAAAGCATAATCTTTGTTGAGTTCGGTACGGGAGCTTTAAGTTGTTCTATCTTCTCAAGAGCGAAATCTACTTTTGCCTTTGCTTCCGGAAAGAACATAGCCCATCTTAGTGCTTGCGATGATTTTATATAAGATAGAGCAAAATTTTGAATATCTCCTAACTCAAGATATTTTCTCCCTGCTGCTCCGTAAAAAGTAGAAGACCTCAGGAGCAACAAGTTTGATTGGTTTTCAATACCCATTTTGAACATCATTTCTCCTATTGCGAAATATGCTTTTGCTTTTGTTTCTTCATCCCCTACTTCTGTGAGGAAAAATATTCTGTCAAGCGCTCTATAATTTCTTGTCATCACGGAACTTTTTAAAAACTCATCAATGTCTTTTTTTTCTGTGAAAGGTATGTCTTTACCTACGAATATTAGAATACCATTTTTTGATTTTTTCACATCCCACTTTAATTTCTCGTCTTTCATTATGGTAGATATTGCTGTGCTTTTTTTTGTTTCGCTTTCTTTTATCTCGCTCAACACGACCTTACTTATGAATTTTTTCTCGCGAGGTTCCAGCTGGGTTTTATGGAATTTGAGTTCGGCATTTTCTACAAGAACACTTATTATTTTTTCTTTTTTTTCTATTGATATTGTGAAGTTTTCGCTGTCAAGATATACTACAACATAGGAGAATGTGGGTTTTTCGTTTATTCCGACATTCTTTATATGAAGAGAAAATATAGCAATAAGAATTAGAGAGGAACTACTCATCTTTTTCTTTCACTCTCCTTTATTTTTCATTTTAAGGATAAGCTTTACCTCCTCATAAGATAGTCCTGTGAATTTTGCTATTTCTTCTTCTGTTTTTCCTTCCTGAGCATATTTTAAAACCATGTCAAGTTTTTTTATGTTGTCCGCTTCGGCATCCTTTTCTTTTTTTTCTGTGTGTTCCTTCTCTACATACTTTTCTTTTTCGTTTTCATTTTGTTTTATTTTTAATGATGCTAAAACCTTTTCAAGTAGGTTGATTTTTTCTTTGTTTTCTGATGATATTTGACTGAGTTGTCCAATTCTCTCTCTTATTTCTTTTGTATCAAATTCAAGGGATGTTATTCTCTCCTCATGAGAGATTGTTTTCATTTCTATTTGTTCTATTTTTTCTTTCAAATCGCTTATTTTTTCTGCATCTTTTCCTTCCTTATTTTTATCTTTTTCAAGAATTTGCTTTTTGAGTTCCTGAAAATCTGCTCTCATTTTTATAGCGAAAATTATCATAAGTATGAGGAAAATAAGATTGGTTGCCATTGCAACTTCAATCATATTTATAAAATTTTACTTTTTTCTGATGGATAGTGTCAATTTTTGTATAATGCCAATTTTAAATTGCTCTCCCGATATTTTGTATGTTTTTCATAGATGAAAGTTCAGATATAATTTTTTCCACATCTGATTTATCTTTAACTTTTACTCTTATTTCAAACTCAAATTTTTCGTTGTTGCTCTTTGCTCTAAATTCCTTCACCTCAAAACCCTCCTTTTTTATTTTTGCTATAACATCTGATATAACTTCCTGGGAATCTGCAAAAAACCTTATCCTGCTTATATATTGGTCGTTGGGGAGTTCATCTTGCGGTATTTTGATGAGCCTTTCCTTGTCAAGATGAGAAAGTTCTTCACAATCTTTTCTATGAATTACTATGCCATATCCACGGGTTATATATCCTACAACTTCGTCTCCATACACGGGTGTGCAGCAAAGGGCAAAACGAGTCTTTATTCCTTTGAGACTCCCACGAAGTTCTTTTATTTCTTCTTTTTCTTGTGAGATGCTTTCTTTTTCCTCTCCTTTTTCTAATTTTTGCCCGTTAAGAAATTTTTTTAGGTTTTTAATTATATAATTTACACTTATTTTCCCTGATCCTAAAAGTATAAAGAGTTCGCCAAGGTCTTTTATATTCAGGGAGTTTATGACTTTGTGCAGCTGACCCGTTTTTATTATATCATAAAAACTTATTCCTAATCTCCTCAATTCTTTTTTTAGAGTTTCTTCTCCTATCTCCCTTGCTATTTGTTTTTCTTCTTTATTTATAAACTGTTTTATTCTTGATTTTGCTCTTTGAGTTATAACGATGTTAAGCCAAGACCTTTTTGGTTTCTGATTCTTTGAAGTAAGTATTTCAACTACATCTCCGCTTTTGAGTGTATAGTCTATTGGTTGGAGTTTCCCGTTCACTTTTGCTCCCACACAAGTTGCTCCGAGTTCGGAATGTATGGAATAGGCAAAATCCAAAACGGTTGCTCCTCTTGGTAAAACTTTCACATCTCCTTTCGGAGTAAAGACATATATTTCATCTGGGTATATATCTTCAACGATTTTTTCAACCTCATACTCTGGGGTTTCTCTTGAGAGCTCAAGGATATTTCTGAGCCATGAGAAAATCTTCATACCAGCTTGGGATATAGGGGATTTTTCTTTGTATGCCCAATGAGCTGAAATTCCCTCTTCTGCTTCTTTGTGCATCTCATATGTTCTTACCTGAAATTCAACCTTATTACCTCCAGGTAGTATAACTTTTGTATGCAGAGATTTGTATCCGTTCGGCTTTGGTATAGCGATGTAATCTTTGAATTTACCTGGGATGGGTTTGAAATACGAATGTAGCACTCCTAAAACTCTGTAACAGTCTGGAATTGTTTTTACTATTATTCTCAGACCTATTATGTCGTAGATATTTTCAATATCAATTCCCTGCCTTATTGTTTTTTCCCATATGCTGTAAATTCCCTTTATTCTACTTTCTATTTTGAACCCTTCTATGCCCTCTTTTTCTAATATTTCTGCAACTTTTTTCTCAGTTTCCTTGATTATTTTTTCTCCTTCTTCCCTTATTTTTTTTAACCTCTTTTTTATGTACTCTGCTGCTTCGGGATATAGTACTTCAAATGCTCTATCTTCAAGTTCAGTTTTTATATTGTATAGACCTAATCTGTGGGCTATTGGGGCAAAGATTTTTAGTGTCTCATCTGCCATTCTTTTCCTGCTTTCTTCCGGGAGAAATTCTATTGAGCGCATGTTATCAAGTCTATCCGCGAGCTTTATCAGAACAACTCTCACATCTTTTGCCATAAATACGAACATTTTTCTGAGGTTCTCTATATGTCTTTCATCTGCATTCAAATTTATTTTGAATTTTGAAATTTTAGTTACACCGTCTATGAGGAAAGCGACTTCATCTCCGAAATGCTTCTTTATATCTTCTATTGTGTTGGGAGTATCTTCGGCTATATCATGTAGTAATCCAGCTGCTATTGTTTTGTCATCTGCTCTAAGTTCTGTCAGAATTTTGGCAACGCCGAGAGGATGTACTATATATGGCTCTCCCGAGAGCCTTTTTTGAGATTTGTGATAATAGCAAGCGTAAATATACGCTCTTTTTATAAGCGAAAGGTCAGGAGATGGGTGGTAACTTGTGATAGCATCACATATTTCCTTTATCCTCATATATAAGAATTTAATGACTTATTTTAATTTTATTTCTGTTTGCAGTCTGATTTGATTTGGGCTGTTTTACATTCCAAGGTGTTTCCCCATTTTTATGCAAGTTGTGCAGACATTTAATCTTTTCTTTATTTTTGTTCCATTTACTTGTATTATTGCTCTCACTCTTTTTATATTTGCTTTGAATTTTCTTGGAGTTCTGTTTCCCGCATGAGAAACATTATGCCCAAATTGTGTGGTTTTACCGCAGAAATAACATCTTGCCATAATGATTATTATTTTAATAAAAAAATTTGATGCACGATTTTCCACTTTTTTTTGCTTCATATAAAGCGTTATCCGCATTCCTTATTAGGTCTTCGGCTGTTCTGGTTTTTGGTGATGGGAAAAATGACGCACCAGCAGAAAACCTCAAAGTTATTTTAGAATTACCAATCATGGGGGGTTCTTTTTCAAATCCTCTTATAAGTCTTTCAAAAAGTGATTCTACACCATCTATTCTCGTTTCAGGAAGAATAACTAAAAATTCATCTCCTCCGTATCTTACTACATAGTCATATTTTCTCTTCAATTTCTTTACTCTTTCTGCGAACTCCACTAAAATATTGTCTCCTACGATGTGCCCGTATGTGTCGTTTATTTTTTTGAAATTATCTAAATCAATTATCATCGCAGATATTATACCACCTTTTCTTTCAACTCTTGATATTTCCTGATTTAAAATTTCATTCATGTATCTTCTGTTAAAGACTCCTGTAAGGGGGTCTATAATTGAAGCTTGACGAAGTTTCAGACTTGTCTGAAATAGCATTTCCTGACTTCTTTTCAGAAAGATATGATTTTTTGAACGGATTATTATTTCTCTCTCAAAATCTTCAAAAGTTATTTCCTGAGATGGTTTGAGTATAAAATCTATTGCTCCGAGTTGCAAAGCTTTAAATTTTTCATCTTTCGTTGCTGTGGCAGTTATTATAATTATAGGAGTTATTCTTGTAAGGAAATATAGGTAAGCTTTACCTTCATTCCTTATTTTTTCTTCAAAGTTTTTTACCATTCCTACGAATTTTATACCATCTAAGTTCCTCATTTGGACATCACATAAAACAAGGTCAAGGTTTTCAAGATTTTCTATATATTTTTTGAAACCTTCAAGACCATCTACGGCTTCTATTATATCTTCTGGGGCAAATAATTTGTTATCACAAAGAATTTTTTTTATTTGCTCACGTATAAATTTGGAGTCATCTATTATGAGACATTTCCTTCCCGGTATCATTGTCCTCTCTTCTGCAGATGTTATAGATGAGAGAATTTCACTTATATTATCTGAAATTGTAATTTCTCCCTCTGATTTTTCCATCTCTTTTTCCTCCTATTCAATTTTATCCATCTCTTCCATTTGCACAAATTTTGTTTTTGTTGATTTCCCCGTATCATGACTCTTCCCCGTTTTTTATATAATTTAATTATAGTGAATCTTCAAATTTTTAGAAAGAAATTAGAAAATTTTTTATTTAGAGCTTATGGACTCGTTTTTTCTTTCCTATCTTTCCTGATTTTCTTTTTTTATTTCTTTTGCATACCTTCTTATTCCTATTCTGTTTGGGTAGTTTATAAAGGCAAAAAAATAAGGCTTGAATTAGAAGAATACCTTCAAGGAGTAGTTGCAGGAGAAATACCGCTCAAATGGGAAGAGGAGGTTTTAAAGGCACAGGCTGTTGTTGCGAGGTCGTGGACGATATATCACATCATCAGAGGAAAAAAAGAATTTTTAGCAAGTCAGTCTGATCAGGTCTGGATTCCTTTGGACGAATATAGGGATTTTTTTGGAAAAGTCAGGAAAGCTGTTTTTGAAACAAGAGGATGGGTTCTTACTTTTCCATCAGGTAATATTGCGCCGGGATTTTTTCATTCAACATGTGGTGGCTCAACCGAGAACGCATATGAGTTGTGGAATAGCGATCAGGACCCGGAGATCAAAAATTTCATCATATCTGTAAAATGCAATAAATGCTACGATTCACCTTATTTTTTCTGGAGGAGAAAGTTTAAAATTAGCGATATTCAGAAGATTTTAAAGAAGGAAGATGACCCAATATCAGAAAGGATATCTAAATTTTTTTCTTTTTCCTATGAGCATACGAGTTCTGGGAGGGTCAGAAAGATTTTTTTGAATCCGGGTTTTTATCTTGGATACAATCAGATAAGAGAGGTTTTGGGATTGCCGAGTAATTTTTTCTCGTTTGAAATTGATGATGAAAATTATATTTTGTTTTTTGGGAGAGGATTTGGGCACGGCGTCGGGATGTGTCAGTGGGGAGCAAAAAAGCTTGCCGAGGAAGGCAAGTCTTGGAGGGAAATTTTGCTCTTTTATTTCCCACTCCTGAAGCTCAAAAAAATCTACTAATCAAAAGATCTACTTAACGAAAACGAAATCAAATGGATAGCTAACAACATTCATCATGAAGAACTTGCTCCACCAGATTATGAAAAACATCCAGCAGAACTTAAAGACATAAAAGAGTTAGAAGGACTTATTTGGTAGAGAAATTTGCTCTATATTATAAATATGGCGATCATAAGAAAGGAGATAGAGTTGGTTGGTTCTAAAGGCAAAAGAAAGGAGATAGCATTATTTGATTCAGGGGCAACATATTCCTGCATAAGAAAAGAAATAGCTCAAGAATTGGAGATTATTTTACCCCTAACGCGACCTATCAGATTAATAACTGCGCAAGAAAAAAATTATATGGAGGTTAAAGAAAGGGTGGTATTAGATTTTTATCTTAGTGGTTACCGATTTTCAGACGAGTTTTTGATTATTGAGAATCTTTCGGAGAAAGTAATAATTGGAGCAAAGACTATGCAAGCGTGGAGATTAAAACTTGATTTTGAAAAAGAAGATATAATAATTGACCCAAGAGTGACTGAAATTCAGCTGATAATTCTAATTTCTTCTCAAGATTCTGTAATTAGCAATTTTAGTATTAAAATATAGATATGGCGATTATACGAAAGGAGATAGAATTGGTTGGTTCTAAAAGTAGAAGAAAGGAGATTGCGTTATTTGATTCAGGAGCGTCTTATTCGTGTATTGATAAGGAATTGGCAGAAGAGTTAGGTGGAATAGTGAGTTTATTAGAACCTTTTGAATTATACACTGCTGAAAAAGGGAGGAAGATGGAAGTCAAAAGCCGCATACCACTCACATTTTATATTGATGGTTACAGGTTTTCAGATGAGTTTATGGTGCTTGAAAATCTTTCAGAAAAAGTGATAATTGGAGCAAAGACTATGCAAGCATGGAGATTAAAACTTGATTTTGAAAAAGAAGATGTAATAATTGACCCAAGAGTAACTAAATTATATCTGATATAATTCTGATGTGTAAAGATAAACTATTTTGAGATTTTTCTTTTTTCTTTTTGGAAGAAAGTAATGTATTCCGCTCCACTTATTATAGATAAGATAAAGCATAAAATTATAAAAATATCTCCTACGGTTTGAGCCGATATTCCAAAGTATTCATCTTTTAGTATATAAGCTGATACTGCAACATTTCCTGTGAATGTTTTAAGTTTTGCAAGAAGGGAGCTTTTTATGTGTATTTTGTATCTTTCTGCAATTGCTCTTAAACCCAAAATGAAAATTTCTCTTAAAGTTATTATTACTGACACAAATAAAGGGATTTTCTGAATATATATCAGTGTTATGAGCGAAGAAATAAAGAGCATTTTGTCTGCAACTGGGTCTAAAATATCGCCCGAGGAATCTGAATTGTTTTTTTCATTTTTTCTCCTTCTTGAAATGAAGCCATCTACGATATCCGTCAGAGCAAATATTATGTAGGATATGAATGGTATCAATCTCGGAATATCTGCAACAAGAAGAAAAGGCATTATAAAAGATCCTACTATTCTTGCCCCTGTAAATATGTTTTCCGGCTTTTTCATCTTATTTACTCTTTCTTTCTATTCCTTTTGCTTTGTCATCAAAAAAATTCTTCTTTTTTAAATTTTCTTTTCTCAAATTTACTTTTTCCCTATTTTGTTATTCAGATTTTATTATTCCGAGAATTCTTATTTTAATTTTTGGGTCTATTTCCTGATAAGAAATTACTGGAACCATAGGGAAATAATTTTCAATCATTCTTTTTACAAATCTCCTTGTTTGCTGTGATGTAATTACTATGGGTTGAGCTTTATACTTTACGAATTTTTGGATATTCTCACTTATTGAATTAATAAGCTTTTGGATAAATTGTGGCGGAATTTTTATTTTTATTACTCCTTCTTTTTCTTCTATACCCTCTAATATTTTCTCCTCTGTTTGTGGATCTAAACTTATTGCTATTATTTCTCCATTTGTTTCATACATTTTTGTAATTTGTCTCCACAGAGCTTGCCTTACATACTCTGTAAGCTGGTCGGGATCTTTTACAGTTCCACCCCAATCTCCAATCGCTTCAAGAATTGTTATGAGGTCTTTTATTGGAATTCCTTCTTTGAGTAGGTTCTGTAAAACTCTGTGAATTGTAGAAAGCGATACAAGGTTTGTTACATCTTCTACAAGTTTAGGGTAATTTTTCTTTGTTATGTCAAGAAGTTTTTGAGTATCTTGCCTTGTGAGTATTTCATGAGCGTTTCTTCTTACCATTTCTGAAAAGTGAGTTATTATTACTGATGCTGGGTCAACAACGGTGTATCCTTTTGCAAGAGCTTCGGGTTTTTGAGATTCATCTATCCAAACGGTTTCAACTCCAAATACCGGGTCTCTCGCTGGTGTTCCTTCTATATCTGGTTTTTCTGTTCCAACAACGAGATATTTTCCGGGGATTATTTCTCCTCTCATGATTTCAACTCCTTTTAGAATTATTGCATATTCGTTTGGTTTAAGTGAAAGGTTATCTCTTATGTGAACTGGGGGCAAAATTATTCCCATTTCTTCTGCGAGAGTTCTTCTCAAACCTTTTATTCTTCTTACGACTTCTCCATTCTGTGTTTCATCAACGTAAGGGACGAGTGCATAGCCGACTTCAAGCCCCAGTACATCTGGTTGTAAAATGGTTTCAAGCTGTCTTTCTTCTTCCTCTGGTTTCATTTTGAGTTCCTGTGCTAACTTTTGTTCTTTGAGAACCGTCTCAAATTTTTTGCTCTCTTCTTCTTTTCTTATGGCTCTTATTGCGTATGCTAAAAGCCCGCCTGCGAGCATAAGAAAAATCGGAGTTGCCCAGTTCATAACTATAAGTCCCAACATTGCAATTACTATCGCAGAAGCTAAAACTGCCTTTGGATATGCTGTGAATTGTTTTGTTATATCTTGTGTAAATTCCATCTCACCTGATGACCTTGAAATTATTATTCCTGCTGATGTTGATACCATAAGAGCTGGTATTTGAGCAACGAGACCATCACCGACTGTGAGTTTTGTAAATGTTGAAAGTGCTGTTCCAATAGATAATCCTTTTTGTAAAGTTCCTATTATTATTCCTCCGATTATATTTACAAACAATATTATTATTGAAGCTACTGCTTCTCCTCTTATGAATTTTGATGCTCCGTCCATAGCGCCGTAGAAATCTGCCTCACGGGTGAGCCTTTGTCTTCTTTCTTTTGCTTCTTCTACCGTTATAAGTCCTGCGTTAAGGTCTGCATCTATTGATAGTTGTTTTCCGGGGAGGGAATCAAGAGTAAATCTTGCTGCAACCTCAGCTATCCTTCCTGCTCCTCGTGTTATCACAATAAGGTTTATGACTGTTAAAACTATGAAAATTATGAGTCCAATTACAAAATTCCCAGCCATAACAACATTTCCGAAAAATTCTATTATGAAAGATACTTTCCCTGTGATTTCCCCTGTTGCGAACTCGTGACCGTGAGCTAAAATTCTCCTCGTTGTTGCTACATTCAAAGATAGCCTATATAGAGTTACTATCAGCAAAATTGTAGGGTATATTGAAAATTCTATTGGTTGTCTTATGTAAAGTGATGTAAATAAAATCATCACAGCTGCTGAAAAGCTCAATATTATGAGAAAATCTATAAGGATCGATGGTAGTGGTATAAGAATTATGAGCAAGATAGAAAATATAGCTAATGCAACAATTAAATCTGTTCCTCTCCTCATAACTAAAATTTTATCTTTTTTGATACATTATTGCAAACTCAACCGATTAAATGGAAAATCTCAGATTTTCTGTATTTACGATTGATGCATGTCTGATTGATTTTTGGTTCGTTAATTATTCCTTGTTTTCCTTGCAATAAAAAGTGCTGCTGTTCCATCGCCTGTGACATTCACAACCGTCCTGCACATATCAAGAAATCTATCAACTCCGAGTATTAGGGCTATTCCTTCTTCTGGGACACTTATTGATTTCAAAATTATAGCGAGCATGATTATTCCGGCTCCGGGAACGGGGGCAGTTCCAACAGATGCGGAAGTTGCAATTAGAACTATTGTAAGCTGTTGAGCTATTCCAATTTCTACTCCGTATATTTGAGCTATAAATACGGCTGCGACTGCTTGATATAGCGCTGTGCCGTCCATGTTCACAGTTGCACCAAGAGGTAATACAAAGTTTGCTATTTGTTTTGGAACTCCAAGATTTTTTTCCATGCATTCAATATTTACTGGTAATGTCGCAGCGCTTGAACTTGTGGTGAAAGCAATAATTTGTGCTTCTTTTATTCCTCTGAAAAATTTTATTGGATTTTCCTTTCCTAAAATTTTAACAGAAACAGAATAAGTTCCGAAAAGATGAATTGCTAAACCCAAAAGAACAGTAGCTATATACCATATCATGGTGTAAATGATTTCGGGTCCGAATTCTGCGACGGTTGCGGAGATTAGAGCGAAAACTCCATAAGGAGCAATTTTCATAACAATATTTACTATCTTTATGGTTGCATCGCTTACACCGTCAAAAAACTTTGTAATAACTTCTGATTTATTTTTGTCAATTTTTGTTAAAGCAAGACCAAAGGCGACGGCAAAAAATATTATCTGAAGCATATTTCCGCTTGCTGCTGCATTTATTGGATTTGTTGGAACTATATTCAAGATGAAATCAATCAAATCAAATCTGACCTCTTCTCCTATCCTTTCTTTTATTTCAGCATGATACTCTGATGCGATTTTATCTTTTATATCAGGGGAAATTTTAAGTCCTGGTTTTATTAAATTTACACAAATAAGACCTATTGCAATTGCTATTACTGTTGTTATAATATAGTAAGTTAGTGTTTTTACTGTTATTTGACCGAACATTTTCATATCTCCAATGCTTGCTATTGATGAAATCAAAGAAGCTATAACCAGAGGAATAGCAATAAAAACTAAAAGACGCACAAAAATGATTCCTACTGGCTTTATTGCAGAAGCAGGAGTTTCAACTTTTTGTATGCTAATTACTCTCTCAAATCTTTCTTCTCCTGCTTTCCCTGTTTTGTGAAAAATTATTACAAGTTTTTCTTTATCAGGGAGGTTTTGGAAAAATTTGATTACTTTTATTGTACCGTCTTTTTCTGAAAACTCTATCTTTGAGTCACCTAAAATAAATTCTGCTTTTTCCCATCCTGCAACCACGAACTTTTGCTTTTTACCGGTTTTTTCTTCTTTGATTATGATTTCTAATTTTCGGAGATCCTGCTTAAAAACCGCTCCAAATATCGCTCCTGCTATCAGACCAATGAATATTTTGTTATGAAGGAAAAGTTTTCGCCAGAATTTGGTGAGGTATTTTGTTGCCATTATATTTCAATAATTCAATATTTATTTTTTTCTTTTTTTCTTTTTATTTGTAAATTCCTGTCAAAGAGGAAAGTTTCGGTGGCATAAAAAAAATATAGGGTATGATAATAGGGGGAGTAAAAGAGTTATTCCCTGGTGAAAGGCGCGTTGCAATAATTCCAGAGGTAGCACAACAATACATAAAAAAGGGTGCAAAAGTAATCGTAGAGAAGGGGTACGGAGAAGGAATTTTTATTTCAGATGAGGATTACAAAAAAGTTGGCGTTGAAATAGCTGAATCTCGTGAAGAAGTTCTTGAAAAATCAGATATAATCTTATATGTAAGAGGTCCCGGTGCTTCTCGGGAGGTTGAGGAAAGAGATCTGCCTTTACTGAAAGAAGGAAAAATAATAATGGGATTTTTGGAGCCTCTTGCGTATCCGGAAGTTATAAAAAAGATAGCAGAGAAAAAAGTTACTGCATTTTCTGTTGAACTTATTCCTCGTATATCTCGGGCTCAAAGCATGGATGCTCTCTCTTCTATGGCAACGATTGCAGGTTATGCAGCAGTTATTGAGGCTGCAAAACATCTTGATAAGATCTTTCCTCTCTATATGACTGCTGGTGGGACTATAAAGCCTGCAAAAGTTTTTGTCATAGGTGCGGGAGTTGCTGGACTTCAAGCCATGGCTTTATCTAAAAAACTCGGAGCTGTTGTTGAGGGATATGATATAAGACCTGAAACAAAGGAGCAAGTGCAAAGTGTTGGGGCAAAGTTTGTTGAGCTCGGTCTTGAAACAGAAGAAGCAAGAGCAGAGGGTGGATACGCAAAAGCTATGGGGGAAGAGTTCTACAAAAAGCAGAGAGAACTTATGGCTGAACATGTCGCTGCTGCCGATGTTGTTATATCTACTGCTATGGTTCCGGGAAAAAAAGCTCCTGTTCTTATAACACGCGATATGGTTGAGAAAATGAGACCAGGTTCTGTAATTGTGGATCTTGCAGCTGAAAAAGGTGGAAATTGCGAGCTGACAGAACCTGGAAAAATTGTAGATTTCAGAGGAGTAAAAATAATAGGTATGGTCAATCCTGCAAATTACTATCCTCGTGATTCTTCATTTCTTTACTCTAAAAATATAGCAAATTTTATAAGGTTGCTTTTAGTTGATGGGAAAATAGTTCTCAACTTTGAGGATGAGATAATAAGAGATACCGCTGTTTGTCATGATGGTAAGATTGTGAGTCCACTTGTTAGAAAAGTTCTCGGTGAAATTTAAAAGATAGAAAACCTTTGAGCTAAAATTTCTGATTTTTTCTGATCGGATCAAATTTTTTCTGATCAGATCAAGCAGATATTTTCTTTTTCTACTCTTTTGTTATACTTTGTAAAATTATGCCTGCTGCTATGAAAGATGATATTATAGATGAACCCCCATAGCTCACAAATGGCAAGGGTAATCCCTTTGCTGGTAAAAGACCGACCGATACAAATAAGTTTATTACTACCTCAATTGAGAGCATGAATGTAATTCCTGCAATTAAAATTTTTGAGAATTCATCTTTTATATTTTTTGCAGTTGAAAAGCCAATAAAAGTTATTACTGAAAAGAGCATTACAATTGCTGTTATACCTATAAGACCAGTTTCCTCTGCTATTGAAGATATTATAAAATCTGTATGAGCAGCTGGTAGGAAAAAAAGTTTCTGCATCCCCTCTCCTATACCTGATCCATTTATTCCTCCCGCAGAGTAAGAAATCATAGATTGTATTATCTGAAATCCTTTCCCTTGTGGGTCATCCCAGGGTGATAAAAATGCCAATATCCTTTTCATTCTGTATGGAGAAAAAAATATAAGTGCAAGAAACGCGGGAATTGCAGGTATCAGCAAAGATAAGATGTATCTTATTTTTACTCCCTTTATGAAAAGGAGAAAAGTAGTGATTGAAAAAATTATAATAAAGTTTCCGTAATCTGGTTGAAGAAGAATAGGGAGTGTAAAAATTACGTTTGCCAGAACAAAAAGTAAAAATCCGTATATATCTATTTCATGTTTAATTTTTGAGAGCAAATTAGACAGAAGGATAATATAAGATACTTTGAAAAATTCCACAGGTTGAATTGAGAATCCGGGAAAATAGAGCCATCTTTTTGCGCTTCCTTTTCCTAAAAATAATGTTGATATAACTCCTGCGAAACAGATGATAAAAATTGGAACTGAGATCCTTCTCAATATATCAGGTGAAAGTTGTGAAATAAGAAACATAAGTACAACTCCTATTACAACTGCTATGACTTGTTTTTTGAACATAAGATATTGATCATATCCACCCCTTATAGGTGATATTCCAAAAATGAACAGAAGTCCTATTGCACATAGCGAAAATATAGAGAAAACAAATAGAGCGGATCTCATATAAAAATTTTAAAATATCTGACCTCAAAATTTCTCCATTTTAAGTCAAATCTTCTCATTTTTAGTAATGAACTGCCGGTCTTTTTTACAGTCATCGTTAAAAAATAGGCTAATTATTGCTTTTTGGAAAAGTTCGGGTAAAAAACAAAATCAGTGATCTTCCACTAAAAATAAAATCACTATGCCTGATATAAAAGATCCTAAGTTGAGTGAGCAAGGCAAAAACAAGGTAGAATGGGCATACTTTAATATGCCTGTGATAAGGCTAATAAGGGAGGAATTTGAGAAAACTAAACCTCTAAAAGGAGTGAAAGTAGGTTGTTGTCTTCATGTTACCTCTGAGACTGCAAATTTAGTTCTTACCTTGAAAGCCGGTGGAGCTGATGTCTATTTATGTGCTTCAAATCCACTTTCAACGCAGGATGAAGTTGCTGCTTATCTTGTTTCAGAAGGAATAGATGTCTATGCAATAAAGGGCGAATCAAATGAAGTATACTACCAGCATATAGAAGCTGTTTTATCTAAAAAACCTGATGTCACCGTTGATGATGGAGCAGATCTTACATCTTACGCTCACAAAAAAAATGTTATACCACTGGGGGGAACAGAGGAAACCACAACGGGAGTCATAAGACTCAAAGCTATGGAAAAAGATGGGGTTTTGAAGTTCCCAGTTATTGCTGTTAACGATGCAAAAACAAAACATCTTTTTGATAATAGATACGGTACAGGACAAAGCACAATAGATGGAATTTTGAGAGCAACAAACATTCTTCTTGCAGGTAAAAAGTTTGTCGTTGCAGGTTATGGAATGTGCGGAAAGGGTGTCGCTATGAGAGCTCGTGGCATGGGGGCTCATGTTATCGTAGTTGAGGTTGATCCAATAAAAGCACTTGAAGCCTTACTTGATGGTTACGAAGTTATGGATATGGATTCAGCTGCCAAGATCGGTGATATTTTTGTCACAGTTACAGGAAACAAATCTGTCATAAGATTGGAGCACATATTAAAGATGAAAGATGGAGCGATTTTGGCTAACTCTGGACACTTTGATGTTGAAATTGAAATATCAAAACTCAAACAAATCTCAAAACCAAGGCAGGTGAGACCATACGTTGAAGAATATATTATTGATGGAAAAAGAATTTTTGTCCTTGCAGAGGGAAGACTTGTGAATCTCGCAGCTGCGGAAGGACATCCACCTCATGTTATGGATATGTCTTTTGCAAATCAAGCCCTTTCAGTAAAATACATCTTTGAAAACCACAACAAACTTGAAAAAAAAGTTTATAAAGTTCCAGACGAAATAGATAATCTTGTTGCTGAGCTCAAACTTAAATCTATGGGAGTAAAGTTGGAAAAGCTCACAGAGGAACAAATAAAATATTTGCAATCCTGGGAAGAAGGAACTTAAATTTGATTATGTATAAGAAGATGTTATTATGAGGGATGATATGGAAAACGATTCAGTAAATTTGAATCAAGGTAAAGTACCCGGAAAAATATTTGTTTTACCTGAAAAAGTTGCTCAACTTATCGCTGCCGGTGAAGTTGTGGAAAGACCAGCATCCGTAGTCAAAGAACTTGTGGAAAATTCTTTGGATGCAGGAGCAAACTACATAGAAGTTAATATCGACACCAAAGATGAAATTTCCGTTTTTGATGATGGTGAGGGAATGACAGAAAAAGATGTTCTATTGTGCTTCAGGAAGCACGCCACAAGCAAAATAAAAGATGAAAACGACCTCTTTTCAATTAGAACCTTCGGTTTCAGAGGAGAAGCTCTTCACGCTATCTCACTTGTGTCAAAAACTACCATAAGATCAAAGCACATATCAGAAGATTTAGGAACAGAAGTTTATATAGAGGGAGGAAAATTCAAGGGAGTAAAGAAAGTTTATTTAGATGGAGGAACTCATGTTATTGTCAAAGACCTATTTTTTAATGTTCCTGCAAGAAAAAAATTTCTGGCAGGAGAAAGAATTGAGTTTTCATATATATTAGATGTTTTTACAAGGTTTGCTTTGACTTTTCCGAAAGTCCACTTCAAGCTCATAAGATCAGGTGAAGTTTATCTTAACTTGAAACCCGGAAGAACCATAAAAGATACAATATCCGCAATTTTTGGTGAAGACAAAACAAAAAAAGATAGTTTTGAGGTTTTCCTATCGGTTGGAGATATAAGTGTTGAGGGAATAATCTATAAAGATAAGGTTGGGGTAGGAAGGTGGTTTTTTGTGAACAAAAGATATGTCAAAGACAAAACTATTTTTTCTGCTATTTCTAAATTTTCATTTCTTAAAAATTCGGATTTCATACTATTTATGAATTGTCCCCCCGAGTTTTATGATGTGAATGTAAATCCTACAAAAACCGAAATAAGATGGCGTTCTCCACTGAAAATAAAAGAGGTCGTCATAACTGCCATTGAAGAAGCAATAAGACACAAAGTTAAATCCATCCTTCCCTCTAACTTTCAACGGGAACAACAACAATATGATGTAAGAACCGTAAGTGTTGAGAAAAAATGGGAACTGGAAAAGGAAGAAGGAAAGGAGAAAGAGAAGAAAAAAGGAAAAGAGGAGGGAGAATATCAAGTATATCAGGAAAAGATTGTTAGGGTATCTCCAAAAATTCTTACAATTTTAGGTGATATTTTTGCTTTTGTTGAGTGGGAGGGCGAAGTTTATATAGTAGATATTCACGCATATCACGAAGGAAAACTTTACGCTGAAATGAGAAGTAAACTCAGCACAGATAAATTTGAAAAATTGAGGTTTGTTATACCTTTTGAGATAGAATTACCGAAGACATCAGTTGAGAGTGTTTTGTCTCATAAAGATGATTTTGAGAAAATTGGACTTGAATTTGATATTGATGGCAACAAAATTCTTATCAGATCTATACCTTCTTATCTTTCCGGTGTTGATCTTGCGGATTTTTTTCAGGAGTTTCAGGAAGGATTTGATGAATCTGCAAGAGATAAATTTTTAGCCTCATATTCTTGCAGAAACGCTATAAGAAAAGGAGATAGTCTGAATATTTGGGATGTTGCTTTTATTTTACAAGACTTTGACCCAAATCAAAGATGTCCACACGGAAGACCTGCCGTTATAAAAATCTCAATAGATGAACTCGAGAGAAGATTCGGAAGATGTTAGCCCTTATTCGGGAGATGTTATTCATTTATTAAATTCCTATTTTGAGTATTATTTCGTCTGCTAAGTTCTCAAAATCTTTTGCTGCTACTGACTCCGGTGATACTTCAACAACCGTAGCGGAATAGCTTTGAGATTTGTCTATCTCGTAGTCTTTGTGAATTATTGTTTTTGAGACTAATTTACCAAGTTTTTCCCTGAGCCTTGAAAGTAGCTCTTTTGTAAAGGGTGAATCATCATAAAAATTTGGGACAAAAGCTATAATTCCTGGGGAGTAGTTAAAAGCTTTTTTTGTTTGGCTTATTATTTTTATTGTTGAAGCCGTACCTACAAGTCCAAGATATGTGAGAGCAACAGGAATTATTAAACCCTCTGATGCAAGCAAAATATTTAAAGTTATCAGTTCCAAAGAGGGTGGGGAATCTATAAGTATTACATCAAACATATCTTTGATGTTGTTTATTAAAATCTTCAATTTCAGATGTCTTGTTGGATCTCGTGCTACATTTACTGTAAAGTCCGCGAGCGACCAATCAGATGGCAGGACAAAAAGTTTCTGAATTCTTGTTCCCTTTATTACTTCATTCTGTATATTCTGTATGTTTCCTTTCAAGAGCAGTTCAAGAATTCTTCTTTTTGCTGGCTCAACTCCAAAAAGTTTCGCAACATGACCCTGGGGGTCCATATCTATTATCAAAGTTTTATAGTCTTTCCTTGCGAAACTTACTGCAAGATTTGTTGCAATTGTTGTCTTTCCTACTCCTCCTTTTTCAGAAAATATTGAAATGACCTTCATCTATTTCAATAAGAACTTTAAGTCCAAATATATCATTTGTCATTTTGAATGATTTTTTTAAATTCTCTTTATTTTTATTTTTTCCTTTTTGTTTTCAAATCGTAAAGACGATTTTATTTTTTTATTACGGGGTAAAAATGAACAAAAAAACAGCAAAAATCAAATTTTAAGATTTCAAGAAAAATCTAAAATTATGGGAAAAACGAAACAGGAAATTTATGAGAAAGTAAGAATCTTGACAGAGGGTCTATACGAGCGTTCCACTTTAAGAGATATGCCTGAATTTGTTGTGAAACCTCAAAACCTTATTATGTTTGAACAAAAACTCAAAGAGGATGGATTCAATATGATCTTAGACCTTTTCGGAGTAGATTTTTACGATAACGAAAGGCTCAAAGAGTATGCAGGTGTAAAAACAAGATTTGCCGTAATATATCATTTTTTGAAAATACCGCAAAATGAGAGAGTAAGAGTAATTGTTCCAGCTGATGATTCAACTCCTGTACCATCATCTACAAAACTTTTCCGCGGTGCAGATTGGTTTGAAAGAGAAGTTTATGATCTTTTGGGCATAAAGTTTGAAGGACACCCGGATCTCAGAAGAATAATGCTCCCTGAGGATTTTGAGGGACATCCACTTAGAAAAGATTTCCCAACAAAAGGTGTCAAGGAATACATAGGAACAAAATATACCCCAAGGTTTGTAAGACTTCCTGGAAAGGAAAAACCAGAGGATGTTTTTGAGGAAGGTTCAAGGATGATAATTAATGTTGGTCCAACCCATCCTGCAACTCACGGAACATTCAGAATGATATTTGAGCTTGAAGGAGAAGACATAATAGGAGTAGACCTTGAAATAGGATACTTGCACCGAGGAGTTGAAAAAAATGGTGAAAATATGAGATGGGAAGACTTCATTCCTATGACAGATAGATTAAACTATCTTTCTGCTTACCTTAACAACATGATTTACACCGAAATGATTGAAAGGTGGCTTGGTATATGGGATGATGTCCCGCGCAGGGCAAAATATATAAGGGTGATTTTAGGAGAACTTTCTCGTATTGCAGATCATCTTGTATCAATTGGCACTATGGCTGTTGATCTCGGAGCTCTCACTCCTTTCTGGTACTTTTTCAAGGTAAGAGAGGAGATATATTCGGTTTTTGAGTGGGCTGTCGGGGCTCGTCTTACAACATCGGGAACATCTTTCGGAGGAGTAAGAAGAGATTTAGATGAAAAAACAATCCAGAAAATAAGATATATTATAGATGAACTTTTACCAAGAGCTCTAAAAGATGTTGATAACCTTCTTACTAAAAACAGAATTTTCATAGATAGAACTCGCAAAATTGGAGTCATTTCTGCTGAGGAGGCTATTGAATGGGGATTTACCGGTCCTTCTTTGCGTGGCTCTGGTGTAGCATGGGATATAAGAAAAGTCCAGCCTTATGGTTTGTATGATGAGTTTGATTTTGAAATCCCAATAGCAACCGAAGGAGATGTTTATTCAAGGTATCTTGTGAGAATGGAGGAGATGGTTCAAAGTGCTAAAATAATAAGACAAGCTCTTGATAATCTACCAGATGATGGAATAAGAATAAAATCAGATAAGCTCGCTAATTTGCCAACCTTACCAGATAAAAAATATGTTTATACTCAAATAGAAGCTCTCATTCATCACTTCAAAGGTATTGTAGAGGGAGTTGTTCCTCCTTATGGCTGGTATTATTTTGGTGGAGAAGCGGCAAATGGTGAGCTCGGATTTTTTGCTATTTCTGTTGGAAAAAGAACCCCTTGGAGAATAAGAACAAGACCTCCTTGTTTTGCTATATATCAAGCTTTCAGACATATGGTTTTGGGACATAAACTTGCAGATTTTGTTGCTGTTTTGGGAAGTATAAATATAGTCGCTGGGGAGCTTGATAGATGATTGAGAATGAAAAAGCAATGAAATCTTTTGAAGTGATAAAACCTTTTAGAGGAATAACATATTCTCCACATTTTAGTGAAAAGATGAGCGATATAATCTGTCCCCCATACGATGTTATAGATGAGAAGATGCAAGAAGAACTTTTAAAAAGGAGTGAATTCAATTATGTCAGGGTTGTTCTTTCTCCTTTTGGACATGACCACGCTAAAAAAACCCTTGAAGATTTTATAAGAAAAAATATATTGGTTCAGAGTGAAAAAGAAAAGTTATATGTTTTGACCCAAAGTTTTTTTGATGGTAAAAATTTTCGGGAGTTCGTTGGAATAATTGCATTAGTATCTTATGAAGCAAAAATTTTTCAGCATGAAAGTACAAAGCCCCGTGTAATAGAGGATAGAATAGAGTTGCTGGAAAAAACGGGATGTAATACTTGTCCGATATTCTTAGTCACGCAGGGGAATAACATAAGAACTTGGTACGAAAAAGCTATAAACCAAAGAAAGCTTAACTTGCTTTTTAGTTTCAAATATAACTCATCAGAATATGGTTTAGATATTGATTGTAAGTTTTTTGAGACAGATGATTTTGAACTAATTTCTGATCTCCAAGACAAAGATTTCATAATAGCTGATGGGCATCACAGGTTCAATGCGATAAAGTATGTATATGAAAAGAAGAAAAATGAGAAATTCTTTATGGCTTTTTTGGCTGATGAAAGTTCAGGCTTCCTTATTCTACCTATTTTGAGAGAAATCAAAAAGGGTGAGGAGAAAAAAATTAATTTATCAGAAGATATAGTGATCTCAAAAAATCACCTGCGAGAAAATAGAAAGTTTGAAAATCCTCTATCTTTTCTTTCTTTCCAAAGCAGTGATTTTTTGTTCTTTTTTGGAGATAATTCATCTTTGGAGATCAAAATAAAAAAAATTCCTGAAAAAATTCACATTGAAGTTTTGCATGAATATATTTTAAAAGATATTACAGTTGATTTTGAACACAATATGTTAAAATCTATAAGTAAGGTTTTAAGGGGTGAAATAGGATGCTCCATTATTCCAAAACCGTTATCTATGGGAGAAATTTGGGAGGTTGTAAAGAGAGGAAAAGTTCTCCCTCCGAAATCAACTTATTTTTGGCCAAAGATACCATCGGGGCTTGTCTTGAACAGAACATCATTCGCACAAGTATAATTTCTGACACAAGTATAATTTCTGACATAAATACAATTTCTAATGGTTTATACCAGCAGCTTTCTAAGCTAATAGTAAAACCATTCAAGCTCTTCAAAAAATTTTTCATTATAAAGTTCTCAACAGATCACTTTTTGATTACAAGATAAAAAGGAGGTAAGCAAAAATGGAGGGAGTGAAATTAGGATATGCCGGTACTATATACTATAACAGTTCCGTACACTGTAATAAAATATATCCTCTGCGGCTTCTTGAAGTTGAAATAACTTTAAGGTGTCCTCTAAGATGCATTCATTGTAGTGTGGGAGGTGGAGAGGGGAAAGTAGATTTACCAATAGAAAAATATAAAGAGCTTGTTGATGATTGTGCTAAGATTGGTGTTGAAGCCATTGACATAATAGGGGGAGAACCTCTTGCCTATCCACATATTTACGAAGCAATAGAGTACACTCTGGAAAGAATTCCAAATTTATATTTGAGTACAGCAGGTTATTTTATAACCGAAAAGATGGCTTTGAGACTTAAAGAGACTGGACTCAAATATATTTTTGTGAGTTTGGATGGTCCAACCAAAGAATTACACGAAAAAATAAGAGGACCAAATACATTTGAGAGAACATGCGACGCCATTCGTATGCTCTCTTCTTTTGGGTTTCATGTAATAGTTTCTTTTGTTGCAACAGATGAAAACTACGAATTCATTCAAGATATGGCAGAGCTCTCAAAGAATCTTGGGGCAAAAAAATTATTTATTTTAGCTTTCATTCCAGAAGGTAGAGGGAAAAATGTATCAAATCTTGTTCTCAGAAATGAGATGATAATAAAAATTATGAATGATGTGAGGAATATAAATGGGAATTATGAAGATTTTGAAATTGAACTTGATTGCTCATTGAAAACTTTCTTTGGCGATTTGCCTGCTGAGTGTTCTATCTGTCCTGCCGGTACCACTTTTGCGACAGTGAAAGTTAACGGCGATGTTTTCCCTTGTGGTTTCCTGAGAGATTACAACTTTTTCAAAGCAGGCAACATAATTGAAGAAAGATTTTTTGATATATGGAAAAATAACCAGCGTTTCAAGTATTTCAGAACCCCCCTCAAAGGTTGTCCCTCGTGTTCAATATATACTGAGTGCAGGGGAGGATGTCAGGCTTTAAAAAGAGGAAAAGTATGTGATGGAAAACCTGAGGAGCGAAAATCTTTTCTTGCAGCTTGCGGATTTATCTGATTACGGAGATCTTTTCAGCGATTCTTTCACTATTTTTTCAAAAGCTTTATTCTCAACTATTGAAGGTTTTCGCATCTGTCTTTTCCATTTTGATGATTTCCCTGTTTTATAATGGCTCCAACCTGAACGCCAGAATTTCACTTTACCGCTTTTCGTTATCCTTATTCTTTTTGCTACTGTTTTAGAAGTTCTTAACTTCGGCATGGTTTTTTATTTTTTATTTTTCCTCCTTCTTTTTATTCTCTTTTATCCTTGTGCTTCTTTTAGGACCTCTTGCATTATCTCCATCATACTTTCTTTCGGAGGAGCTTCTTTTAGCATTTCTCTTATTACACTATCAAGTTCTTCTGGGGTCCAGTATTCTTTTTTGTCTTTTTTGCGTTTTGAGACAGATCTCCATCCCCCCATAAGCCATATCATGTTTCCAACTATTCTGAACACTTGTCCTGTTATACCTGCTGATTTGTCTGATGCAAGATATACAACAAGGGGAGCGATTGATTTTGGGTTGAGAACATCAAATGGAGCATTAGCAACTGATTCAAATATTGCTGCGAGCTGTGGAGTCGCTTCTGTTGTTAATCTTGTTCTTGCTACCGGGGCGATTGCATTTACTGTGACCCCATATTTTGCCATTTCTTCTGCGACGATTATTGTAAATGCAGCTATTCCCGCTTTTGCTGCTCCATAGTTAGATTGTCCGATATTACCTAAAAGTCCCGCATCTGATGTTGTGTTTATTATTCTTCCTGAAACGGGTTTTCCTGCTTTTGCTTGATTTCTCCACCAAACACATGCGTGATGTGTGCAGTTGAAAGTTCCCTTGAGATGAACTGCTATAACCTTATCCCAATCTTCCTCTTGCATATTAAAAACCATTTTGTCTCTGAGGATTCCTGCGTTGTTTACAAGTATATCTATTTTCCCGAATGTATCTATTGCTGTTTGGATTATTCTTTTAGCTCCTTCAAAGTCATCTACGAAGTCATAGTTTGCAACGGCTTCTCCCCCCAGCTTTTTTATTTCTTCAACGACTTCATCTGCAACACGGGTTTCTTTTCCTTCTCCTGAAAAGCTAACTCCTGGGTCATTTACTACTACTTTTGCACCGTGTTGAGCAAGCATAATAGCCTCTTCTCTTCCTATCCCTCTTCCTGCTCCCGTTACTACTGCCACTTTCCCTTCAAGAAGTCTTGCCATAATACTTTACACCCCCTTTTAACCTTTAATTTTCTTTGTTTTGTTTAGTTGTGTTGTTTTTCAATTTTTCTTTCTCTTTGAGCAGTTGTCACATACTCCTTTTATCACCACAGATACCATTTCTCCTTTTCCGGGAATATTTTTTTTGGTTTCAACTTTTATTGATTCTGCTGGTATATCTATTATAGTATTGCAAATTTTACATATAAAGTGGTGGTGTGGATTTAGATTTGTATCAAAAATTGTAACGCCATATTCTCCCGATGAAGATAGAGAAAATATTATCCCTTTATTCTCAAATTGTTTTAGTGTTCTATAAACTGTGCTAAGAGAAAGTGATGGAACTTCGTTTTTTATTCTCTCATAAATTTCTTCTGCTGTGACATGACCGCAAGATTCTGTTATTTTTTTGTATATTGAAATTCTTTGGGGGGTTGCTTTTATTCCCTTCTTTCTTAACTCTTCTGCTATTTTGATTTTTGGTTGCTCATTCATATACTAAAAATTTTGCCGATTTCTTTTAATTTTTTCCCTTTTTCCTTAAAATTTTTCTTTTTTTTAATTTTTCTATCCAAGAGATTTTTTGAAACAAAAATTTTTCTTTTGCAGATGTCAAATCCAAAAAAAATCGGAGCTTTCTTTGATTTAGATTATGTTATTGTTGGGAAGGACCTTTATAGACTAATTGGTGAGGAGCTTATAAGAAAAAATATGGTATCTAAATTCAGGTTTATTTTATGGTATTTTTGGCTCATAAAATATAGGTTCAACCTTCTTAAAGCAGAAGATGTGCTAAGAAACAATATTGAAGATATGGAGGGAATGGATTTGGAAAAGTTTGGAGAGCTTGCACAGTCAGTATACGAAAGAGCTCTAAAATACATACTACCAGGAGCTGTCAAACTTATAGAAGAGCATAAAAGATCGGGACATCAAATTGCTATACTTTCAGCGAACTTCAAAATACTTATAGAACCAATAGCGAAATTTTTAGGGATAGAAAATGTTATCGCTATTGAGCTTGAAGTAAAAGACGGAAAATTTACAGGTAAGGTTGTTGAACCGATGTGCATAGGCAGGGGAAAAACATTTTGGATGAGAAAATTTGCAAGGGAAAATAACATAGATTTGACCGAAAGTTTCTTTTATACAGATAGCTTTTATGATTTTGATACTCTTCTTTCTGTTGGGAATCCTGTTGCTGTTAATCCTGACCCGAAGCTCAAAAAGTTTGCAAAAAAATTTGGTTGGAAAATAATATACACAAAATGAGAAAATAAAGGAGGAAAGAAAATAATAACGATTTTTGCATTAAAATTTTATTATGTTTGAACTAATTTTCTTTGGAGGAGTTATAGGATTAAGCTGGATTCTTTTACCTCCCGACCACGCCATCCTTATCACACTTTTAGGACTAATATTAGGCGTATTGAGCTTTATTCAAGGAATAAGAACTGAAAAATTGATAAGAGAAATCAGAGAAGACATCAAAGAAACCAGAGAATTGATCAAGGAATGGGGAGAAAGAACTCAGAGGCTCATTCAAGAAAGTAGTAGGGAAACAAAAATGATTCTTGATAAGATGGACGAAAGAGCAGAACAAAGACACAGGGAAATAATGAAAGAAATTATTGTCAAATGAAAATCAGGCTTCCAGAGGAGAAGATAATTCTTTCGCAAGATAGTTTGAGAGAGCTTGTGAAAGACTTGAAATCAAAAGGCAAAATCATAGTCTTCACTAACGGATGCTTTGATATAATTCATCCGGGACACGTAAAAATTTTGTTTGAAGCTAAAAAACAAGGTGATGTTTTGATAGTGGGTATAAATGATGATGATTCTATAAGGAGATTGAAAGGGCAAGATAGACCAATTTTACCTTTATCTGCTCGTCAGATAGTTTTAGCTGCTATTGAATCCGTTGATTATGTTGTTCCTTTTTCTGAAGATACACCTGAAAAATTGATAAAAGAAATTGAACCAGATGTTCTTGTGAAAGGAGAAGACTGGTCAGAAGATAAAATAGTTGGAGCAGACTTTGTAAAAAGTAAGGGGGGAAAAGTTATCAGAGTTAAATTAGTTGAAGGATTTTCTACATCAAATATAATAAAGAAAATAAGAAGCGAGAGAAATTTTCCATCTTGAATTGAATATGCTATCTTACCTTGAATATGCTATCCTACCTGTGGTTTTGATATTGTACCTCTTATTTTTAGTTTTTGAGGAGGAATGTTCAAGATTTTTGGTTTTATATCCAGATCAAGATTAAGTTGGGAGTTTGACAAATCTTTTTCAAGTTTTATTGAACCAGAAATTACACCTTCTATATTTCCTTCTTTTAAATTTACATTTTCAAATGTTATGATCCCTTCTTTTATTGTTGCATATATATCTACTTTGCCAAGATCAAATTCTCCCTCAACCGGGATATGAATTTTTTCTGTGTTTTTCAATACAACTATATTTTTCCCTTTCCCATCTGATGATTGTATTCTGATTTTTCCGTTCAATTTCTGTGGATTATCTATTTCACCTTTTATTTCTGCATTTATTTTCAGTTCTCCTTTGCCTTCAAGCTGAATTATTTTCATAATATCATCAATTCCTACCTTGCCATCTAATTTTATGAAATAAGGGATAAACTTGTTTTTTTCTCTCTTGATCATTTTCAATTCCAAATCTGCATCTGATCTCTGGGTTTCTAATCCAATTTTTACGGAAATCCTCCCAAAGATTATGTATATTGGTGAGAGCAAAGATGGTTTTATTTTTATTTCATCTATTTTGAAAACTTTATTATCTATTTTCAGGTTCACATTCTCAAATTTTACACCTACCGGTGGTGAGAAAGAGGCAGATGATATATATACCATATCTGATTTTGAGTTTATATAATTTGCCACAATATCCCACGGGAAGAATATTATTGAGCCTACTATGAAACCGCTTGAAAAGAATAAGGAAATTGAAACGATTTTGCCAATTTTACTCACTCTTTTTCTCTGATTTTACTCGCTTCTACTTTTCTCATTTCCCTTTCTTTTTTCTCTTAATTTTCTTCTTTGTAATAGAAATCAAAGTGTATTGGCTTATCTGTAATTGGATCTATTTGAACATCTTTTAATCTGACTTTATAAACTTTCTCACCAACTGCTATTTCAAATTCCGTCTTTCCTTCTTTTAGGATTTTCATCATATCTGAGAATTTTACTTTTATGTGTTCATATACTTTACCGTTTCCATATATTACTGCTGGAATGAAACCTTGCCTCCTAATTTTTTTTGCATTTTCTTTCCCTAACTTTTCTCTTCTTTCTGCAATCACTCTCATATCTCTATACTTTTTTGATTTATCAAAGACTTTTTTTCTTTTTCTGTTTTTTTGACTTTTTGCTTTTACTTCGTTTAACCACCTATGATTATTGTTCTTCCTTTCTCCTCAATTATTCTTCCTTTTTGTTTAAGTTTTTCAAAAATCTCTCTTTTCCCCTCTATTTTCTGCTGAAGGTATTCAAGAGCTTCAAGAAGCGCTTCAGGTCTTGGAGGACACCCAGCAACATATACATCAACCGGTATAACCTTATCTATACCATCAAGTACGGAATATGTCTGATATATTCCGTTTCCCGTAGATGCACAGGAGCCAAATGATATTACCCATTTTGGCTCCGCCATTTGCTCCCAAACTCTTCTTACAACATCAGCCATTTTCCTTGTTATTGTTCCTGCAACTACCATAAGGTCAGCCTGTCTTGGGGAAAACCGAACAACCTCTGCTCCCCACCTTGAAATATCAAAGTGAGATGCTACAACTGCCATGTATTCTATTGCGCAGCAAGCGGTTCCAATAGGAATAGGCCAGAATGACCATTTCCTGCTCCATGTTGTTAGCCCTTTTAGGAAATCCTTGAACTTATCTACTCTTGTTGTCAGGAATGGTTCTGCCATATTATTATAATTTTATACGCTTCTTTTATTTTTTATCTTTTTTCTCTATTTTTCGTTTCCAGTCTTACCTCTCAAAATTTTTCAAAATTATGGGGGATTTTTCAAAGATCATCTAAAAATAACCGTTTCATAACCTTTCCTGATCAACTTAAATTCTGATCTATCCGTACATGATAAAAATTTTGTTAATTGTTCTGCTTGTTATTGAAGTGGCTCCCCGGGCAGGACTCGAACCTGCAACCTGGCGGTTAACAGCCGCCCGCTCTGCCAAATTGAGCTACCGGGGAATTTACTTTCTTATTATATTTTATTTTAATCTTGAAATAATAAAAATTCCGTTTTTTGCAACTTTTTTTGTCTGAATAGGATTACTTTTGATTTTGCACTTTTATTTTTTGTTTTTTTACTCTTTGCTTCTTTCAGATGCCTTTCTTTCCTTTCCAATACCCTGATATATTGTATTTTTTGAAAATTTTTTCCATCTGCTTGCGTTAAGGATTGTAATTCCTACAATTTTCCCCTTTTCATATCTGATTATTATGTCGTCGTCGGTGAGTTCTGGGTCGTCTGCATGGCTTGGCTTTTTAAAGTTAATATATAAAACATCAGCTTCTTCATCATAGTATGTCTGTTCTTTGACTAATTTTTATTTTTTCCTTGTTTTATTTTTGTTTCGAAATTTTTGGCTTTGCGGAACTTTTGATACGTTTGGGTAAATTCAATCTATTATGGAAAAGAGGCTTTGGGGAGGAGTTTTCAAAGAAGAGGTTGAAGGAACACTGAGAAAATTTCTTGACTCATTTTCTTTTGATTCACGACTTGCTCCCGAGGTGTTTGATATCACATTTGTTCACTCTGTTTTGTTATCTGATGAAGGTTTTATTCCAAAAGAGAAATTAAGAATGATTTTTTCATCAAGAGAAAAAGTTATAAAAGCGGTTCTTTCAAGCAAACCAGATGATTTTGAAGATGTTCATTCTGCTGTTGAGTATTTTATAGCACGGGAGTGTGGAGAAGATATAGGGATGAATATAAGAGCTGGTAGATCAAGAAATGATGAGGTCATAACTGCTGTATATCTTTGGGTAATGCGGGAATCTCAGAAAATTTTAGATGAAATGAAAAATGTCTTTTATTCTATGCTTTCATGTGCTCAAAAATATCAAGATATCATAATACCATTTATGACCCACACGAGATATGCTCAACCTATACTTTTTTCCCATCTCATACTTTCTTATATAACTGGATTTTTAAGATGTGTGGAAAGATTTAAAGATGTGCTTTTGCGCTTTGATATTTGTCATATGGGAAGTGGAGCGGGAGCCGGAACTTCAATCATATCTGATGTCAAAAAAGCCGCTTTTTTGCTCGGATTCTCGCGCATTTCTGATAATAGCCTTGATTCAACCGGAAGAAGGGACACTCTCTATGAACTTATTTTCGTTTTCTCTACATTCGCTCTGCTGTTTTCTAAAATAGCAGAAGATCTCATTTTCCTTTCAGCAGAAGATATAGGATTTGTTGAAATTGGAGATAAAGTTTGTACTGGTTCAAGTATGATGCCTCAGAAGAAAAACCCAGATACTCTTGAGCTCATAAGAGGTAAAGCTTCAAAATTTTTAGGATATCTTTCAAGCTTTTTCGCTCTTGAAAAGGGCATTGTATCAGGATATTCAAAAGATTTTCAGGAAGATAAAAAAATTCTCTTTGAAGCCTTTGACGAGTTCTATTCAATCCTCTTTGCTATCTCACAGGTCTTCAAGAATATTTCCGCAAAAAAGAGAAATTTGCCATATTACATACTTGCAACAGATGTTGCAGAAAAAATTTTCAGAGAAAAAAAGATGAGTTATAGAGAAGTTCATAAATTTATAGGCGAACACATCAAGATACATCAGAGGTTACCTGAAAACTTAACTTTTGAGGAATCTTTGCAGATGAAAAGAACTCCACAAAGCACCAATCCTTATTTTGTTCGCGAAAAAATGAGAATTTTAGAAAATAGATGGCGCGCGCTGAAAGGCAGTATTGCTCATCTTATCTCCCGATTTTCTTACTACAACTTTGAAAAAAGAGTTATGAATGAAATCGGAAGTTTAAAATAAATTGCAAATTTAAAATAAATTGGAAATTTTAAATGATAGCTTATCGTGTATATGTATAATGGAATTAATTTTGATGGAAAAAAGATATTGGTTTCAAGAACAGATAAAATAGGTGATCTGATTTTATCAATACCATTCGTTAAGTTTTTAAAATCAAGGTTTCCAAACTCAAAGATTTTTTTTCTTGTGAAAAAAGGAAATGCTTTCTTCGTAAAAAATAGATATGTGGATGGAGTTTTTGAAGCTGAAATTTCGGGTGAGAGAGGAGAGATAAGAATTGAAAGCTTTTTTTTGTTGCTTTTTGAGCTATCAAAAATCAAATTTGATTTTTCTTTTGTCCTTTTCCCAAGACTTTCTACTGCTTTGCTTTGTAGATTGGTTTCAAAAATTGTTGTAGGAACTTCTCGGAGATTCTTCTCTTTCTTATTTAATCATCGGGTCAATATAAGTAGAAAAGAAAATAGGTTTCACGAAGCTTATTACAATCTTTTGCTCCTCAAAGATTTTATTCATGATTTACCTCCACAGGATGAGCTTTTTTATAACTTGAAACCAGAGTTAGATTTTGAGCCCGACTTTGATTTTCTCAAAAAATTCAGCCTTCTGAACAGAAAATATATAGTTTTTCATCCTTTTTCTGGTGGGTCTTCTCCGACTTTACCTTTTGATTTTTGGATTGAGGTTGAGAGGCAAATCAATTTTGATGTGGTATGGATTGGAAAAAAAAATATTAACTCAAATTTGTCAAAGCTGAAAGGAACTTCTCTTATAAACTTGACAGATTTCGGTCGGCTTTGTTCTGTTATAAAATTTTCATCTGGTATATTCTCTACATCATCTGGACCAATTCATATTTCATCTTTTTTTGATATTCCGTCAGCAGGTTTATATTACAAAGAAGATTTTCCAAGATGGAGACCTTTAAATCAAAGAGCAATTTTTTTTGATCTCAGGGAGAAACTTGAGCCTTCTTCCGTTGCTTCTGATCTTAATAAGTTTTTTTTGGGGGTTAATGATTGAAGTTTTAATGGTTTTATAGCTTTATGTTTTTGGAGCTTTGGATTTTGATGATTTTGTATTTATTCTTGTTTTTTTGTTTGATATTTTCATAAATATTTTGAAAGTTATAAATTTTTTCGTGTGTTTCACAAGAACATAGACAAGGTAGAAAGAAAAATAATGGATATATTAGAGAGAGCTAAGATAAACGATGTAATATATTCTGCTTTGACATATGTCTTTGATGGCGGAGGAAAAAAAATAAGACCCTCCTTAACTATGTTATGCGCAGATATTTTAGTAGATGGATTTGATTTTAAGCTCAATTTTGATTATTTGATTTCATCATCTGCATGCGTTGAACTTTTACATGGGGCTTCTTTGATTTTGGATGATGTTATAGATAATTCAACGATGAGAAGAGGTAAGCCATCTTTGAATGTTGTTGTGGGAAACAAAATTGCGGTTATATCTGCTGCTTTTTTACTCGGAGTCATTTCAGACGAGCTTGCAAAAATTGGTAACATTCATCTTATAAGAAGGTTTTCCGAGGTTGCAAGGCAGATGGCAGAAGGTCAAATTCTTGAATTCAAAATCATAGTTGAAAATATACCATCTTATGAAGCAAGGGAAAATATTTTGAATTTTTATTATGAAGTTATATCAAAAAAAACAGCATCTTTGTTCAGATTGAGTGCAGAAATACCACTTATAATTTGTGATGGTAAGTACAAAAATAAAAGTGAATTTAGTTTATCAAATCAAGATTTATTTTCAAAGTTTTCTGAACTTGGATTTTATTTTGGTCTAATTTTCCAAATCAAAGATGATATAATAGATTTCATCCCAGACGGTACAGGAAAACCTCATCTTAAAGATTTGAAAGAGGGGAAATTGACCCTACCTGTGATTTTGTCTGATAACTTTGAAAAAATAAAAGATATGCTCAGAAAAAATATGGTTGATGGTGAGGTCCCAGATGATATATGTGATGCTGTGTTCTATCTTGTCAAAGATGGAAAAGGAATAGAAAGAGCAGAAGATGAGATAAGAAACATTTCTCGGAAGATTTTTGACATAATTGATGATATTAGTATAGAAAATAGTAAAAAGGAAAATTTGAACAAGTTTGTAGAATTTTTGATCATCAGAACTTCGTAGATTATTTTCAAACTGAAATCATGCGTGTACATATCGTTGGGGTTTGTGGTACAGCGATGGGCGGAGTCGCTGTTCTTTTAAAAAGTTTAGGGTTTGAAGTTTCGGGGTCGGATTCGCTTTTTTATCCTCCAATCTCTGATCAACTCAAAAAATTTGGCATAAGAACATATGGTTTTTCTGAAAAGAATGTTGAAGATGCGGACCTTGTTGTAGTGGGCAATGCTGTAAGTCGCGATAATGTTGAGGTACAGGAGGCTATTGCAAAAGGGAAAAAAATAATGTCTTACCCTGAGGTTATAAATGAATTCTTTGGAAAAAAAGATTTTTTTGTTATTGCTGGGACACACGGTAAAACCACAACTACATCTTTGGTTGCTTACCTTCTTAATTCTGCAGGTCTTTCACCTTCGTTCCTCGTAGGAGGGGTACCAATAAATTTCGGAGTAAGTGCCAAGGTAGGGGATGGTGATATTTTTGTGATAGAAGGTGATGAGTATGATACAGCATTCTTTGACAAGAAACCGAAGTTTTGGCATTTTGAGCCAAAAAGAGCTATTATTGGTCCTATTGAGTTTGATCACGCTGATATTTATGCAGATTTTGATCATTACATTTCTGCTTTTTATGAGTTTTCAAAGAAGATAAAAGATAAGCTTGTTTTCTTTTTTTCTGAACATGGAAATTTGGTAGCTGAGCGATCAGGAGCAAAAGAAAAAGTTTCTTACGGGTATGATGACAAAGCTAACTTTTTCCCAACTGAAATATCAATTTTTGACATCGGATATAAATTTAAAATATCAAATATACCGTTTCAGGGGGATTTTTCCATACATCTTTTTGGAAGACATAACATTCTGAATTCAATTGCAGCAATATCTTTGGTGTCTGACATTATAAGTTATGATAAAGCAGCAGATATAATCCGAAGTTTTAGGGGAGTAAAAAGGAGGCTTGAAATTATATACGAGATTCAGAATTTTTGTGTTATAGATGATTTTGCCCATCATCCAACAGAGATAGAATCTGGCATAAGGTCTCTGAGGGATTTTTTTGATGTTATATTATTAGCCTTTGAACCACGGTCTTTTACATCTCGCACAAATATTCATCAGGAAGGATACAAAAGAGTTTTCCAGCTTGCTGATGCTGTATTTATCGGGAAAATATATAGAGAAGAAAAAGTTCCTGCTGGAAGAAAGCTTGATGTAAAAGAGGTAGTTGATTTTCTGAGAAGCCGTGGAATTTACGCAGAATACTCCGAGGATGTAGCTTTGAAGATCTTTGACTTTATTCAATCTAATAATATGTTTCGGGGGAAAAAGGTAGGAGTAGTATTTATGTCAAGCGGAGATTTTTATGGTCAGAGGGAGGAATTCATTCTCCTTATGAGAAGAAAAATAGCTCGTGAGGTTTTCAGTTAGTCAAGCAATATCTTGTAAATTGCTCTTTTTATTCCGTCTTTGTCAAGTCCTATGAGTCTGAGTAATTCTTCTCTTGAACCTTGCTCTACAAATTCATCAGGGGTTCCCAACCTTATCAAATTAGCTTTTATATTTTTATCTGCAAGAAGTTCAAGAACAGCTGAGCCAAATCCTCCGTCTCTTCTTGCTTCTTCAACTGTTATAACTTTTTTTGTCATATCTGCATACTCACAAATAAGATTTACATCAAGAGGTTTTGCAAACCTTGCGTTTATTAGAGCTATTTTTGCTCCAAGCTCTTTTTCAGCTTCCTCTATTGCTTCTAATGCAGAATAAACTAATGTTCCATAAGCTATTATTACAAGGTCTTTTCCATCTTTTTTAAGTTCTGCCTCACCTATTTTGAGAATTCTGGGCGGTCTTTTTGGGAAACCAAAAGCATTTGCTCTCGGATACCTTATTGCGCATGGGCGCCCAAGATCACAAGCTGTGAGAATCATATCCCTGAGCTCATTTTCATCAGCAGGTGACATAAGAACAAAGTTTGGTATAGGTCTTAAATACGCTATATCAAAAACTCCATGATGAGTTGGACCATCTTCTCCAACTATTCCTGCTCTGTCTATACATAAGATTACAGGGAGATTCTGGATTGCTACATCGTGTATTATCTGATCATAAGCTCTTTGTAGGAAAGTTGAGTATATTGCTGCGAATGGTCGCATTCCCTCTTTTGCAAGTCCTGCTGCCATAGTGACGGCATGTTGTTCTGCTATCCCAACATCGTAAAATCTTTCAGGAAAATGCTCTTGGAATTTATTGAGACCTGTTCCCAAAGCCATAGCTGCTGTTATAGCTACTATTCTTTTATCTTCTTTTGCAAGTTCTACAAGGAAATCTGCAAAAACTGATGAAAAACTCGGTGTTTTAGGTTTACTTTTCAATTCTCCTGTTTCAATGTGGAATGGAGCAACTCTATGGAAGAATTCTGGATTATCTTCTGCTGGTTTATATCCTTTTCCTTTTTTTGTTTTGACATGTACGAGAACTGGTCCTCTCCACTTTTTCACTTTTTCAAAAATTTCAATAAGTTCTTTTAGGTTGTGTCCATCAACTGGACCAAAGTAGTAAAAGCCAAGACCCTCAAACAATATTCCAGGGGTGAAAAATGATATTATTGATTCTTCAATTCTCCTTATAATTCTTATTATATCTTGGCTTTTTGCTGATGTAGTTTCTTTTATGAGTTTTTTGATAAATTCTCTTGCTCTGTAAAAAATTGGTTCTGCCATGATTTTAGAAAAATATGAGGCTATTGCTCCTCTGTTCGGAGCGATTGACATACCGTTGTCGTTCAAAACCACTATCAGATCAGATTTTAGGTCTCCTGCAAGATTCATAGCTTCGTATGCCATACCGCATGTCATAGCTCCGTCTCCTATTACCGCTATAACCTTCCCTTCTTCTGATTTATGTTTTAGAGCTTCCCTTATTCCGAGGGCTGCTGATATTGACGTTCCGACATGTCCAGCTCCAAATATATCATAAGGAGATTCGTCCGGCCTTAAAAAACCCCCTAATCCTCCGAATATTTTTAGTGTATCAAAGTATTCTTTTCTCCCTGTTATGAGTTTGTGGGAGTACGCTTGGTACCCTCCATCAAAGATTATTCTATCTTTTGGCATATCAAAAACATAGTGGAGTGCAAGAACAAGTTCTACCATACCGAGAGAAGGAGAAAGGTGCCCTCCATTTTTGGATACGACTTCCAAAATTTTTTGTCTTATTTCTTTTGCCAATTCTTCGAGCTCTTTTATGCTGAGGCTTTTTATATCTTCTGGATAATTTATTTTCTCAAGCATACAGAAATATTTTATAAACTAAGTTGCTATTTATAAGATTTTGAAAAACCTTTTGAAAATATCTTCATTGGTTTGATTATTTATTTTTTGAGTTTTTTATTTTTTGAGTTTTTGTTTTTGAATTTGAATTTTTGAGAAATTTTATGAAATCTTCCCAAGTTCTTGGACAATCTCTGAAATCTTTTTACAACTTTACTGAATACCTCTGGTTTTTGTTTGTATTTTCCTGCCGAAATTCCGACGATGACCTCCTCCGGCTTTCGGTTCCTTATAAAAACATCAGGATTTATTTTCTTCATATCTAAAACCTCATATTTTAAAGTTAATTTGGGCGTTCTAAATTCAGATGGCGGAGGGTTTCCCTCGGGTAGAAAGATTTTGCAAGTCTTATTTCTGCTGGAAAAATTTTGACTTTGCCTTCTACTTTTCTACCAGTTGCTAACCGGATAATTTTGCTTGCAGCTCTTGAAATAATTTCTTTCAAAATCAGGTCAAACCTTTTTAGCTCTTTTTTGTATTTTACCTTTTTTGACGCTTGATATTTTCTTATTCTTCCCATTCTAACTCTTTCTTTATTCTATCGCTTGCAATTTTATCTCAAAAATTAAATTTTACTTATACTCCACCGCCAAATCTCCAACGATGAGCTTTATAGCAGGATAAAGAAAATATTGGCTTTGGAATTAGTATTTGGAATTCTTGGAAATCTAAAAGATAGACAAATTGAAACCCTTGATGAAGCAGTAAAAAGAAGAAGTTTTTTTTCAATAGAATGAACAGCTCAAAATAGTTGGCTATAAAAGTACCAGATCAGAGCGTTAAGTTCGCATACACCTACTATTCCTTCTGGCATATGCCTTTCCATCGGTGCTCCACAAAAACTTACTCCTATCTTCTGCGGATTTATTCACAATGACCCATAAAAAGATGGGTCTTGAAATAAAAAATAAGGAAGCCGTGAATACTGCCCATCTCTTGGTATCCCTTCTTGCAAAGGATTTATACCTCCGTAAAGTTTTATACATTCCTCAAATGTTTGCTCACATCTTGGCTCAGATAACCTCGTGACTTTCACTCCTGCAACCTGTGTTATACCAGCTCCTAATACAGTCTGGTCAGAAAAATGATTAGAATCTTTCAGAGGAGCCCTCTTTGAACATTTGAGATAACCATCCGCTGGATCCAAAACAGAAAAATCAGGTTTAAGAGAGTTAGTTCCACATTCCCACTCTAACCAAATTGAATCGTCAAATTGAGGTGATGTAAATGTCCAAACAGGGAATAAATTTCTCAAACCTTGAAAATTATCAACAAGTTTATTCAAATCAATCTCAACAACATCCGCCATACATATACTTGTAAGAATTAGAAATGTTCCCAAAAGATTTTTTGCACCTTCAAAAAATTTTGCAATAGATTCTCCTCTTCCAGATTTGAGGCTACTTTGCGCAGCAGAAAGAATAAAGCCAGATGAAACAAAGAAACCAGCTACGGAATTAATTCCACCAAATATGTGTGAGCATTCAATAGGTTCTTTATTTTTACCTCTGAGATGGTCTATGAGTCTTTGGGCATTCTTTATTGTAGTTTCAAAATCTTGGGTAAATCCAAAATCTAAGATTTTAACTTCACCTCCAACATAAACTTTCATATGAATTCTTCTGAATTCTTCATCAAAGAACGCAACAAAATTTTCCCTTCTGTTTCTTTTCTTGTAGTTTAGTAAAAGAGACTCATAAGTTTTTTTATGATGTTCAACAGAAATTAATCCATATTCTTTGGCTTTGATGAGGTTTTCTTTTGACCACAAAGTAAAAATTGAGTTGGAGGAGTTTAGGAGATGAGCAATAGCTCTGAAACCGACATTCAGAGGGTCTCCAAAAAACATTCCCCATCCTCCTTTGCTTTTTACAAATTCATTAACTGCATAATATGAAGATATAGGAGCATTTATGTTCACAGAAAGAAGAAACCTTATGAGGGACGCAAGATACGCCCCGATGCTGATAAGATAATTAACCTCAGCATATCCCCAGTTTCCGAAAAATCCGAAAGGAGTTCCAGGGAAATTGACAGGTAAGAAAGTGATTGGGAATACAAAGTTTTCATCTATTTTTTCTGAAACTTTTATTAAAATTGGTAGGTTTGTTTCAATCATATCTAAAATCAAGTCTTTTGCGAAAGTTTCTAAAATTGCATTAAGACCTGGGAGTTTTTGCTCCTGCTTTGTATCAATTTTCTCTAAATCTGGGTTAAATTTTGGTGAAAACATCTGCAAACCTCTTTGAACTTTTTCAGGAAGTTTTGAGAACTCACTCGCTACGCTCGCAAGAACCATTCCGAGCAGATACTCAGGTTTTTCTCCTTCCTTCTTTACAAGATTTTCAAAGGTGCTGTATGCATCTGAGTAATTCCCACTTTCAAGATACCTTATTCCCTTTTCGTATTCAGATAATTTAGGGTTTTTGTTGTTGCTATCTTTTGAGCAAGAAAGGAAAAATAAGGAGAGCATAAAGGATAGTGATAAAGAGAATAGTGCCACGATTTTGCTGGTATTCATAATTATTATTTTCATCTTAATCATTTTATTTTTTTTATTTTTTTCTTTTTTTAATCTTTAATCATTTTTTGTTCTTATTTTGCTTAATTCCACAATTGTATCATTTGTCTTAGCTAAAAGGCTATAATTAGTTCCTCTTTCAATTGATTAAACTTTGACTTAATAGATAGCATGAAAGAGAAAGTTTTCTTTGCTTTCGGTCGGCTGAATTTCAATTGAACATCTATTTTAGGCTGGATGTTTTTTAAAATTCTTTTATATATGAGGATTCCAAAAATTTTTTTCTTTACTTTTTTTGTATCTTTGTTTTTATCCATTTATTTTCTTGTCTTTTCTTCTGATGGTATATACACTTACTTTTTGCAGAAAAGAAAGATTCAAGAGCTTGAAATCAAAAAGGAAAATCTCAAAGCAGAAATAGAAGATCTCCAAAAAAAGATAGAACTTATAAAAACGCTTGATAGAGAATACCTTGAATATTTATTTAAGAAATTTGGATGGGTCAGGAAAGGTGAGAAAATAATGAAGATTGAGCAAGATTTTCTTCCGAACTCTGAACAAATTCAGGAGTAATTCCATTTAAGGAAAAATTTATCGTATAAACGGGTATCTCAAGTTTAAGATATTCTGATAAAAATTTTTGAGAATTTTTAGATAAATATTCGTCAAATCTTAGCAAAGATAGTAGCTCTTTTTTTTCTCTGGTTTTGAGCTTACCTTCAACTAAGATTGAATTTATCCATTTTTTATCTTCTTCTGGAATTTGGCTTTTGTAAAACTTATTGAGAATGATAGCTTTTGGGAAAAAAACATTTTCTCGCATCTTATTTACTGTTTCTTGTGTTTCTTCTAATGGAAGTTGCTCAGGTAAAGAGACTATTATAATATTTATTTTTTTTACAAATTCAAACATACCTTGAAGGTCAGATCTAACAGGACCAGCTACTCCGGATTCAAGACCAGCTTTTGGTATATTCAGCATAGATAAAATTTGACCTGTTGGTAGAGCATCAAATATGTAAAAATCTGCTTTTCTTTTTGTCCAATCATACCACATTTTTCCAAGATAAATAAGCTCGGTAAATCCCGGGATTACTTTTTGGAATACTTTGAATACTTGTGAGCGAACGAGAGGTACCCACAAAACAAATAGTTTAAGTTTAAGTTTGACATATTCTTTAGCTTCTTTTTCATAATCAAGAGGATAGAGATTGACTTTTTTTGATGTAAGTGAGTAAAGAGGGGAGGGTAAATTATGTGGGAAATAAAGAATTACTCTGCCTTTATTTGAAAGTAAGTTTGATAATATGACACTTACCAAACTTTTTCCCGTTCCACCTTTTCCGGTTATGAATATGAACATGTAGTATGGTACGCCCGGCGGGACTCGAACCCGCGACCTCCGGGTCCGCAACCCGGCGTTCTTCCATCTGAACTACGGGCGCTCTTGTTTTGAAACTTTGATAAACAAAAAATAAATTTAAAATTTTCCCGAACTTTTTCCTTATTCCCACACTTTTTCCTTGTCTTCCGTATTTTATTTATTGCCTGCCAACAACCCATAACAAATTTACTGAAAATACCTTCTATTCTCATTATAATTGATAAAATGAAATTATAGGAGGTTTTGCGTTATGTTTTTGAACGAAAAAGATAGAAACTTTCTCATACAGCGGTTCAGAAATGAGCTTGTAGATCCAGTCAAAATTATTCTTTTTACCCAGAGTATAAATTGTGAATATTGTCCTGAAACTGAGCAACTTTTAAAGGAGCTTGCTGAAACGTCACAGAAAATTCAACTTGAAATAAAAAACTTCGCCCTTGATAAGTTAGATGTTGAAAAATATAAAATTGATAAGGTCCCTGCTATTTTGGTAGGGAACGAAAGAATAAGATATTTTGGAATTCCAGCAGGTTATGAATTTGCAGTTCTTATAGAGGATATAATTGAAGTATCAAGAAAAGTTAGTTTCTTGTCACCTGCTTCTCAACAGAAAATACTTTCTATAAAGGTTCCTATTAATATAAAGGTTTTTGTAACCCCAACCTGTCCGTATTGTCCGCGAATGGTAAAGTATGCTCATTCTGCTGCGCTTTTGAATGAGAACATATATGCAGAGATGATAGAGGCAACCGAATTTCCTGATCTTGCTTCACAGTACTCTGTCTATGGAGTCCCTAAAACTATAATAAATGAGAAAGTTGAAATAGAAGGTGCGGTTCCGGAGGATTACTTTGTAAGTGAGCTTTTGAGAGCTGCGGAGGAAAATGGGAAAATAATTTAATCTTTATGGCAAAGCCGAGAGTTGCAATATTAGTATTCCCTGGGACAAATTGCAATATTGAAACAAAAAGAGCAGTTGAACTTGTAGGTCTTGAAGCCGAATATGTCTGGCATGAAGAGAAAAATCTAAATAAGTTTTCTTCTTTCATAATACCGGGAGGATTTTCTTATGGAGATTATTTGAGAGCGGGTAAGCTTGCATCTTTGTCTCCCGTCGTAGATAGTTTGATTAAGTTTATTCAGAAAGGGTATCCTGTTTTAGGAATATGCAATGGCTTTCAAATTTTGTGTGAACTTGGAATTTTACCAGGGGCTTTAATTATGAATGCAAATACGAAATTTATATCAAGGTGGGTTGAGCTTAAAGTAGAAAATGTTGATACTCCTTTTACCTGTGCTTTTAAAGAAGGTGAAAAGATAAAATTGCCAATTGCTCATAAGTTTGGAAACTACTTTCCTCAAAAGGATAAGGAGCCAAAAGTAACTTTCAGATATTGTGAGAATCCAAATGGTTCTTTTGATAGTATTGCTGGCATTTCATCTGGAAATGTTGTGGGACTTATGCCTCATCCTGAAAGAGCTGTTTACAAATTTTTAGGGAGCGATGATGGGTTGAAAATTTTCCTTTCTTTGAGAACATGGTTAAAGTCATGAAATAAAAATTGAGATTTAGTTAGTAAATCACTATTCCTGCGTATCCGACAACTGATGAAAAATCTTGGGTTACTTCACCGGAGTTGCTATATGCTACAAGTTCTGCATTCTTTATTCCTTTTTCTTTTGCTGAAAATAATAAAGATAGAACTGGGGATATTCCGCACATAGATATGTTTTTCTCCAAAACCACCTCATATAATCCTTCTGGATCTATATTTTTTATTTTTTCTATTGCCATCATATCTTTTTTTCTTGATATATCATCTACCTCGTAGTGATTCATATCAGAAGATGCAACAAATAATAAATTTTCGTTGTATTTGTCTTTTAGATTTGAAATAGCTTCTCCTATTTTCTTGAGTTTTTTTAGGTTAAGCGTTCTTATGCATACAATTGAAATTTTTAGTTTCCTGTTTTTGTAATATAAAAATGGAACTATTACTTCTGCTGAATGTTCTCTGAGATGAGCTCCTGTATCAAATTCAAAAATCTCGCTTTGATTTATGAGAAAAGAGTTTATTTCTTTATCTGTTTCCACTGAAAATCCTGGGAATTCCCACACTCCATCTGGAAACAAAGATACATCCGTGCCGTATCCCGTATGGTTTGGGCACAAAATAAGAACTTTATCGGGAACTTTTACCTTCGAAAAAACTTTTCCTGCGACTTTTCCTGAGTATATATATCCTGCGTGCGGAGATATAACTCCAAATGCTTCAACTTCTTCTCCGCTTTCTCCTGTTTCCAAAAGCTCTTTTACTTTCTTTTCGAGTTTTAATGGATCAGACGGATAAAATAGACCTGCAACGGCTGGTTTTCTTACTATCATATCTTAATCTCATTTGCTTGTGCTTTTTACCAAATTCTCTTATAGTTCTTTATTCATTCTCTTTTGATTTTTTAGTTTTCTTTTCCCTTTTTTCCGCCTGTTGAGTTTCTTCTTGTTCCTTGGTTACCATATTTTTTCTTTGGTCAAATATGTAATCAGCAATGAGTTCGTCTGTTGGAATTCCTGCTTTTTCTCTTATTTTCTTTTCTATCTCTCTTGCTATTTCAGGATTTTCTTGGAAGAAGTTTTTAACTTGTTCTCTCCCTTGTCCCAAGTTTATTTCTCCGTATGAGTACCATGCGCCTGATTTTTCTATTATTCCGTATTCAACCCCAAGGTCTATAAGTTCTCCTTCATAAGATATTCCTTGACCATATATTATGTCAACGAGAGCTTCTCTGAAAGGCGGAGCAACTTTATTTTTTGCAACTTTTATTTTGACTCTTGAACCGATTGCTCTTTCACCTTCCTTTATAATGTCCACTTTTCTTACGTCAAGTCTTACCGATGCATAGAATTTCAGTGCTGTTCCACCAGTTGTTGTTTCAGGAACCCCCCACATCGGACCTGTTGCTATCTTTTGTCTGAGTTGATTTGTGAAGATTATAATTGTTTGTGTTCTACCTATTATTGAGACAAGTTTTCTGAGAGCTTGGGACATAAGACGAGCTTGCAAACCTATTTGAACATCTCCCATTTCTCCCTCAAGTTCACTTTTTGGAACAAGTGCTGCTACTGAATCTATTACTATAAGGTCAACCGCTCCGGATGATGCAAGTTCTTCCGCTATTTCCAAAGCTTGTTCACCATAATCTGGTTGAGATATTAAAAGTGAATTTACATCTACTCCCAGATTTTTTGCATATAGTGGGTCAAGTGCGTGCTCTGCATCTATAAAAGCTACATTACCTCCTTTCCTTTGAACTGATGCTATTGCGTGCAAAGCTATTGTCGTTTTCCCAGATGACTCCGGACCAAAAATTTCTATGAATCTCCCTTTTGGATAACCTCCGCATCCTATTGCTATGTCTATTGAAAGAGAACCGGATGTTACTACGGGAATTCTCAAACTTTCTTTTTCTCCGAGTCTCATTATTACTCCTTTGCCGTAAGTTTTTTCAAGGCTTTTTATTGTAGCTTCAAGGATTTGAGATCTCTCATCTGCCATGACTTAAATTACCTCCTTACTTTTGATTTATTTCCCTTCTTTTAATTTATTCTTTATCTTTTTTATGTTGGGATAAAGCAAAAATTAAATTTTTTTGTTTGATTTTCGTTAACTTTTAAAATTAAATGCTCTGCTCCTCTTAAATTATGAACAGGAACTACAAAATTTCTCTTAAAAATCTCCTTCACATTATTTAAGATATTTATAAAATTTTCACTGCCCGCATACGATTCATCACCTCTAAATAAAGCACTATATTGCTCTTCGCTTAAAGCATTAGGACAATTATAAAAGTCTAAAATAAAAAATTCAGAAGGTGCTTTATGGAGATTATAATTATATTTTCTTGCTATATTTAATCTCTCATTATAATCAATTTTCTTTACGTGCTGAACAATTTTAGCTTTGTAATTTTCAGCTAACATTTGAAAATTTTAAGGGAGAATTTCTACAAAGATAAAATCAACCTCTCTACTCTCTCCTTAATCTCATCCCTTATTTTTCTAAAATAATTTAATTTTTCCTCTTCCGAGCCTTCAAATTTAACAGGGTCAGGAATTTCCCAATGCTCTCTTTTAATTCCTGGAATTACTGGACATGTTTCCTTTGCATCCCCACAAACAGTAATAACTAAATTTAACTCCTTATATGGAATTTCATTTAAGGATTTTGAATATTGGTTTGAAATATCTATGGAAATCTCTTTCATAACTTTTATAGCAAGGGGATGAACATAACCTGTTGGATTTGAGCCTGCTGAATATATTTCTATATTTTTATTGTAAATTTTGGCAAAGTATTTAGCAAAACCCTCTGCCATTTGACTTCTTGCTGAATTACCTGTGCATATAAATGCTATTTTCATAAGCTACTTTGATAAGTTTAAAGGTTAATGATATCAAAACACTTTAAAATTTTAAAAATGAGAATTTTCATATCTTTGCTTATAATTCTATTTATTTTGGCATTTTTATTTCCACTTTCAAATAAAACAAATAAAAATAGAATTATTTATATTCCTTTTAGGAAAGAAGAAACATTTTATTTCGTATTTTTGTTTTGAAATTTTATTTTTGTAAAAGGTAAGGAATTGGTTTCAGTAGAAATATATCAAGCGAAGGCTTAAATTATGTTTCATTATGACAACTTTTGTTTACAAGTGGGAGTGGGATTTGAAGTCTGATCCAGAAGCTATATGGGATTGGATTGCAGATACAAACAGGTTAAGTAAAGATGTTGGGTTACCTTTTATAAAAGAGAGTTTAACTTTTGAAAACAAAAGGAGAAAAATAGCTTATGCGATACCTTTTTTTAGATTAAGCGTTGAGGAAACTCCTTTTGAATGGATAAAACCATTTAGATTTGGTGTATCGAGAAAATTTAGCAGAGGACCAATATCTGAAATGATAGTGAATGTTGAACTTTTGCCTAAAAATACTTCGGGAACAAAACTCATTTGTTCTATTATAGTAAAAACCAGAAACTTTTTGGGAACTCTGATTGTTCCAATTGCTATGTCTATGATAAAAAAGAGATTTGAGGAAGTATTCAGAAAATATGATGAAAGTCAGCTAAGAGGAGAAGCTAAGTGGATATCTATAAAAAAAACGAGTAGTTTAGGGAAGAAGAAATTTCAAGAGTTTTTCTACGGGCTTATAAAATCGGGTGTAGATGAAAATCTCGCAAGGAATTTGGCTCTATTTGTTGAGCGGGCTGATGATCTAACTCTTATGAGGTTGCGCCCTTATGCAGTTGCGGAGTATCTCAATTTACCTAAAAAGAAAGTAGTTGAGGCTTTTCTTGCTGCGGTAAGGGCTGGCTTTATGGGGTTAAGATGGGAACTTATCTGCCCTTCTTGTAGAGGTCCTGCCGAATCTCTAACATCTCTGAAGGATATAAAGGCAAAAACTCACTGTTCAAGTTGTCTGATTGATTTTGATGTAAACTTTGATAAATCTGTTGAGGTTATATTCAAGCTTGATCCAAAAATAAAGAAAGTAAATGAAAAATTTTTCTGTATTGGCGGTCCTGCAATTACTCCGCATATTGTGGTTCAAGAATTGATAAAGTCTGGTGAGCAAAGAACAGTTGAAGTAAGCCTCAAAAAGAAAATTTATAGAGTGAGAACATTAAAACTTCGTGGTGGGCAGTTTTTCAAAGTTGAAGACGAAGGTAGTCCTGAAGCTATTTTTATTGCAAGGGATAATGGATGGTTTGAAGATATGCCTGTTTTGAGACCTAAATCTTCCATAACTTTGATAAATTCTACATCTGATGAACAATTGTTTATAGTAGAGGAGTTTGGATGGGATGATAAGATACTCACAGCTAATGAAATATTTACATTCCAGCGATTCAGAGAACTTTTCTCAGGTGAACTTTTAAAGTATGGTGAAAGTGTATCTATTGAAAGTTTAGTTGTTGCTTTTACAGATTTGAAAAATTCATCAAGGATTTATGAGAAGTTAGGTGATGCGAGGGCTTTTGATCTTGTTATGAAGCACTTTGATATACTCAGAAAAAATATAGATGAAGGCGAAGGAGCAATTGTCAAGACAGAAGGTGATGCCGTAATGGCTGTTTTTAGAAGTCCATCAGGAGCTATATATTCTTTTATGAAATCTCAAAAGGAATTATTAGATTTGCATCCTGATATTCCGCTCAAACTCAAAGTTGGAATACATATTGGTTCTTGTATCGCTATATCTTTGAAAGATAATTTGGACTACTTTGGTAGGAATATAAACTTTGCAGCGAGGTTGCCGAAGTTTTCACAGGGAGACGATATAATTATATCTGATGAATTCTACAATTTATCTGATGTGAAAAGTTTTATTGAGGAAAATAAAATTGATGCTGAATGCTTTTTTACAGAAGTTGACGGAAATGAGGTAAAGCTTTGGCGCTTGAAAAATAATTTCAAAATTTAATCAACCGAAAATCTCAATCAATTCAAACACAAAGATGTGAAATACCAAAATAAACAAACGACTAAAATGGAAAAGATAAAAAAATATGGAGAAACAAGAAAACAAAAATTAATCTTTTAAATTCTCCTACCTCAGCTCCAAGCTCATTTACTTTATGCTTTGTAAAATATGGCTTTACTAAAATTGGAAACTTTATAGGTACTCCTTCAACGAAAATTACTACATAACCTCTTACAACTACCTGATACCTCTCCGCCTTTCCAGTATTTGAGCAGTATTGCTTTGATGAAAATTTATTCCATCTCCTCCAAGATGTATACGAATTATAAGAATTACCTTTGGAGAAGTTTTTGACTTGATAATGTCTTTTATAAGAGAAATTCTGCTTGAAGATAAGGCTTTGATGTTGCTGACAAGAAGAATCAGAGATAAGATATTGAAGTCGTTAGTAAAGGTAAAGTAGGAATAAATCACTTCCCTTATTTTATTTTTGAAAATAAAAAATGTTTATGTGTTTCTACAAATTTTTTACAATAGACTGATAAATAAAAAGGTGAAGAAAAAAGCAAGTAAGAAAACAAGATGATTTGCGACTCTTGTAGATATGAAAGAGAAATGCTTGATAATAACCGGTAGACCTGGTTCCGGTAAATCAACGTTGATTCAGAAAATTGTATCAAGACTAAAAATTATGGGTATCAGTTTGAGTGGTGTTATTACGCCAGAGATAAGAAGAGGGAAGGAAAGAATAGGATTTATGGTCAAAGGTATAAATACGGGGGCAGAAGAGATTCTTGCAACAAAAGAAGATAAAATACCATTTTCTGAGAGAACTTGCAAGTTGGGGAAATACATAGTTTTCCCTTATAACTTTGAGAAGGTTCTTTTTAGGGAGTTAGAAAGAGGGGGCGAAATCATAGTTGTAGATGAAATAGGTCCGATGGAGCTTGGATGCTCAAAAAAACTAAAATCCCCCTGGCTTGAAAAGTTAAAAAATCAAGAAAAATGCGATTTGCTGATTTCGGTCAAAAAGGACCTCGTAGAAGATGTGAAAAAATTTTTTGAAGAAAAATTTTGGGTATATATTCAAGATATTGATAAAGAAGGTAGCACCCGAGCTTACATATTTTCACTTGAGATTTTGACGGGAACAGAAGCTTTTTTATTTGACCTTGATGGAGTTATAGTTGATTCCTCTGAATTTCACAAAAAATCTTGGTTTGAAGTTATGAGGAAGCTTGGAGTAAATTTCGGTGAAGAAGATTTTAAAAGCACTTTCGGTATGACAAATGAGATAATTATAAAAAAATATGTTCCAAATGCAAGCGATGATGAAGTAAGAAAAATTGGGGAAGAAAAGGAAAGAATTTATAGAGAGCTTGCAAAAGGTAAAATAAAACCAATTCCTGGATCCATTGAATTCATAAGATTTTTGAAAGAAAAGGGAATAAAACTTGCTCTTGTTTCTTCTACTCCGAAAGAAAATATTGAATTCTTATCTGACGAGATAGGAATGAGAAATCTTTTTGATGTTGTAGTTTCAGGTTCAGATATAAGGCAGGGAAAACCAAATCCAGATTGCTACATTACCGCAGCTGAAAAACTTGGAGTCCCAACTAAAAAATGTTGGGTAATAGAAGATTCTCAGCATGGAATAGATGCTGGTTTTTATGCCGGTGCTAAAACCATAGGAATTCTCACAACTCACACAAATCTTCAAAAAACTGATATTATTGTCAAGAATTTCAAAGAACTTGAAAATATCTTTTTTGACCTTATGCAGAAAATAAAATGAGAGATTAAGCCGGAAAATTAGTAGATAAAATGAAATTTAAAGTTATAGGTATAGATTTGAGCGGAAGTGAAAAATCTAATACGGGAATATGTATAAGTACAAACAAAGTTTTGGATGTATTTTGTGTAAAAGAAGATAAAGAAATTCTTGAAGCAATACCAGAAGATGTAAAAATCGTTGCGATAGATGCCCCTTTATCTTTGCCGCTTGGTAGAAAAAGTATTTATGAAAAAAATAACATTCATTTCAGAAAATGTGATTTAGAACTTATGAAAATGAAAATAAAATTCTTTCCTATAACTTTGGGACCTATGAGAATGCTCACAGAAAGAGGTATGAGATTAAAGCAGAAAATTATAGAAAAATTCAACGCAGAAGTAATAGAAGTTTTTCCGGGAGCAACATACGATGTATTTGGAATTCCAAGAAAATCAAAAGCAGAAATCATAAAATTTTTTGTAAATCAGAAATTTTTAGACCCAAAATCAATTAGAAATTTTTCTCAAGATGAATTAGATGCTATTGCTTGTTCATTCACAGCTTTTTTACACTTGAAAAAGAAAACAATAAAACTTGGAGATGAAAAAGAAGGAACTATAATAATTCCAAAAGCAAATAAAAAACAAAATGAAAATGCTAAATAAAAACTATGAGAATATGCATCGTAGCAGGGGGAACTGGAGGACATATAGCGCCGGCAATAGCGGTAGCAGAAAAACTCCCAAAAGACACTGAAATATTCTTCATAACAGGTAAATCAAGAAAAGCAGAACAAAGATTTTTGAGCGAAATTCCAACATCAAAAGTTTTCTTTTTAGATGCAAAACCAATCGTAGGCAAGGGGATTGGTGCATTCAAAGGAATGTTATCTGCTTTCTCATCTTTAAAAGATGCCGTTGAAATCCTAAAAAAAATAAAACCAGATGTAGTTGTAGGATTTGGAGGATATGTTTCAGGTCCATCTCTCCTTGCAGGTAAGATATTAAAGTCACGAGTTTTTATTTTTGAGCAAAATTCTGTAATGGGATTGGCAAATAAACTCTCTTCAATTTTTGCAGATAAAATTTTATTATCTTTTCCGGAATCAGAAATCCCAAATTTTTCAAAAAAGAAATCAGTAGTAGTTGGGTTTCCCTTGAGAAATAAATTCAAAGAACATCTTGAAGAAGGTATGAAAGAGAAACATGAGAAAAAAGATGAATTTTTAAAAATCCTTATAACTGGGGGAAGTCAAGGAGCTTTAAGTCTCAATAAATTATTCACAAAATCCTTAAAAAAAATAGCGGAATCTGATACAAATTTGCCTTATCTCAAAATATTTCATCAGACCGGAGATTTATTTTTTGATGAAGCTCAAATATTCTACTCTTCGCTAAAACAAAAATTAAACGCTAAAATTGATTATTCAATTTTTCCATTCTCAGAAAAAATAGGATATTATATCGGTTTAGCGGATTTTATTATTTCAAGAGGAGGAGCTGGTACTGTTTTTGAAATAGCATATGCTAAAAAGCCCGCAATCTTTGTTCCTCTACCGAAATCAATTGGGGATCATCAATTTAAAAACCCTCTCAAGATTTTTGGAGACAGATGCATTATTGTGAGACAAGATAATGAAGGAAGATTTGAAGTTATACTAAAAGAGTTTATTTCAGGTGATTTACTATCTGATTTAAAAGATAAACTAAAAGATTTCAGTATAGAAGACGGCTCAAAGAGAATTTTAGATATTATTCTGCAGTAAACAATCTTATTTTTCAGTTTATTTCTATTTTTTCAGTTTATTTTTGTTGTTCTTGAAACTGCAAACCTCCTTGCTCTTTCGTGAGCTGAATTTACAAGATATAAAATAAAACTTAAAAGGTTTCCCGTTGGTTTTAATTCTTGGTTCTGAAAAATCAAAGATACATTTCTTCTATTTCTTTCCTCCTTTTTTATGCAGCCGAAAGGTATATCTAATTTAGCTCGTGTCAGTATTTCTTTCAATACTGAATAGTGAGATTTACCACCATCTACAAGAATAAGATCTGGCAAAGGTAAATCTTTGCCTTCAAAAAAATCTTTTATTCTTCTTGACATGACATTTTTCAACGCAGATATATCATCATATCCAAACTCATCAACCTTATATAATCTTAGCCTTGAAGGTATTATTTCACCGTCTTCAAAATGAACTTTTACACCGACAAGATTTTTGCCTCCAAAGTTTGAAAAATCATATACCTCAATTCTCCGAGGAGTTTTATCAAGTAGCAAGAATTTTTGTAGTTCAGTGAGCATTCTGAATTTTTTTGCAATTTTTATTGACGTTTGCAGAATTTGTTCTGTTGCATTTGATTTTGCGAGCATCATAACTTCTTTCTCATCATCATAAGGTGGCCTCAACAATATTTTTCCAACTTGCTGTTCTGATGTAATAATTTCAGAAACAATAATACCGTCACTTCCTGAGTTTTCAAAAAAGAGTTTTAAAGCAAGGTCAAGAATATCTTGACCACCATACTGAAAGACTCCTCCGTATCCTCCAAAAAATCTTCCCTCCCTTATTTTAAGAATAAAAATTCCCACTTTATCTTCAATTATGTCGTAGCCGAGGTAGTCTGCATTTCTGAAATCTTCAAAAATTATTCTTTTGTAATCAAGTGCTTTCTGAATTATTTTTATCTTATCTCTTATTTTTGCTGCTTCTTCAAAGTTTTCCTTTTCAGCTTCTTCCCACATCTTTTTTTCAAGTTCTTTTATAACCTTTGTAAATTTTCCTTTCATAAAATCAATTGCTCTGTACACATTTTTGAGATATTCTGATCTTGTGATTTTTCCTACACATGGGGCAGGACATACCTCTATTTGACCGTCAAGGCAAGGTCTTTGTCTTTTTTGAAAATCTTTGAACTTATTTTCTGTACATGTTCTTATTCCAAAAGCCATTTTCAGAGCTGAAAAAATTTCTTTTGTTTCTTTTGCAGAAAAAGGACCAAAGTATAAAGCACTTTCTTTTTTTGGTATTCTTGTCAAAGATACTGATGGGAACTGATGAGAAATATCTATTTTTATATACTTTAATCCTCTTATATCTTTTACCTTGACGTTATATTTTGGGAGATTTTCTGATATTAATTTTTGTTCAAGAAAGAACGCATCCTCTTCTGTGTTTGTGATTATCCATCTTACATCATCAGCTTCTTGTACAATTTTCGGGACCGTTTCTCTTGTATCTAAAAAATTGATATAAGCTTTTAATCTTTCTTTCAGATTTTTTGCTTTCCCTATATATATCGGTTTTTTATCTTTGAGGAAAATATAAACTCCACAGGTCTCGGGAGCACTTTCTACTTTGTCTATAAGATTTTTCATTCTATAAGGTTTTTCACTTTATATATTATACTCTTTTCCCTCTAATTAACTTTGAGCAGTTTTCACAGAAAAATTTTGTTTTCCTATCAACATCGTATATTGAATTTGAAAAACTCATAACACAACTTGGTTTTTCGCAATGAAGTAATCCCAAAACATGTCCTATTTCATGAATTACCTCTTTCTGAACCCTTGAGCAGTATAGTTCATCATCTTGGGGGAAGCCGTAAAACTCTGGATCAAGCCTACACAAAGATACAACACAAGATAAAGCTGTTGGGGATGCTATTCCGAAAACAAAATTAAGATCACCAAAATATATGTCTTCCTTTGTTATCCCAAGAGAAATTTCTGATTTGCCCAATCCTGATATGAATTTCATAATAATACCAGCATTGAATTGTTTTCTTGTGATGGAGAATGCCTGTTGAGGGATCTTCACATACTCTCTTTCGTTTGCAATTATTCCTATTTCTTCTAATGCTTGGGATATCCACAGTTTTTCCTTATCAAATCTATATACTTTATCAAAGAATAGGAAGAAAACATCGCATTCAATTTGATGCATCCTAAAAAAGATTTATACATCAGAGGAAACTACATTTGAGAAAATTCGGCTTTCTTTTTCACGAGTCTTCCTGATTGATAATCTTCAATTGCCTGTATAATTTCTTCTTTTGTGTTCATAACAAAAGGTCCCCACCTTGCTATCGGTTCTCTTATTGGAGGCGCACTTGCAAATATAACATGTGATTTCTCTTGAGCAAAAATCCACAAATAATTTCCTTCAATTACAGCCAATTTTTCCTGTGGAATTATAACTTTTTCCGGAAGAACCTTTATTTTTCCCTCTGAAACAACAATAAAAGAGTTATAGTTTTTTGGAATCTCCAGTTTGAGTTCGCTTCCTTTTTCCATCTCAATATGCTTGTATATTAGATCAAAAAATGAGTTTTCTCTCATAGGCTTACCAACAAGATCTATAACCTTAATACCTTCTCTTTCTTCTTCAACCTGAGAATAAAAATTAAAGTAAAAAGGGTCAGACATTTTATATTTTCTTGGGAGGTTAATCCAGAGCTGAAATCCCCAAAGAAATCCTTTCTCCATAGCTGGCATCTCTGAATGAATTACTCCACTCCCTGCATTCATCCACTGCAAACCCGAAGATGAAAGAATACTGTGAGAACCTGTGCTATCTTTGTGCTCAAATTTACCGGATATCATATATGTCAGAGTCTGGAATCCTCTGTGAGGATGAGGTGGGAAACCTGCTATCCAATCTTTTTCGTCTGAGCTTTTAAATTCGTCAAGTAAAAGGAAAGGATCAACGACATTAATGTATTGGTTCCCGATATATCTTTTCAATTTTACTCCTGCTCCATCAATAACTTCAACTGCTGGAAAAATAGCTTTTATTTTTGCGAATTCTAAAACCATAAAAATAAGTGAATAGACTAATAAATAATAATAGGTTTTTTTACTTTTTTGTTTGTGAGATATGTCACAATTGGTGGATAAAGTTTTCAGTTTTTGGATTAGTTTGTAGAGGATTATTAAATTTAAAGTTATGCAGGGTCAACAATCACTTGAGAGGTTAGCCGAAGTATTCGTTCCAGTAACCGAAAAAGATGAAGAAAAAGAGAGAAGAAGAGTTTTTCCCATATTTATTATTTTCCTTTTGGTCTGGGTATTATTTGTTTATGAGACCTCAAAGCTTCAAGTTGAGTTAAGGGATGATATTGTAGAGGTAGAAAAGCTTCCTGAGAGGTTTGCAAAAATCGTTGTTCCCAAGCTTGTTGAAGAGAAAAAAGAGATTGCCCAGAAAAAAGAAGAAAAGAAAGCAGAAAAGAAGGAGGAGAAAAAAGCGGAAGAACAAAAGCCAAAAGAGGAATCCGCAGCGATGACAAAGGAGCAGAAGAAAGAAATAATAAGAGAGAAAGTAAGGCAAGTTGGTATTTTAGCTCTTCTTACAGCTAAGGGAGAAGGAGAAGCGAGTCCGTTAGCGGAAGTTCTCGGAGGAGGAGTAGTTAAAAATTTAGATGAGATACTCGGCGGTATAAGTGGAGTCAGGGTTGCAGAGAAGGGAGAAGAGTTAAAACCCCTTGAATTTGCAGGTGGGATACAAAAGAGGGGAGCTGATGTGGGAGCACTCGAAGCAAAGGGAGGAAGAGAAGTAGGACTTGAAGGTAAAAAGGTTGCTGCTGTTACATCAAAGATTACAACAGAAGCTCCGGAGATTGAAGGGAAATTAGATGAGGAAACAGTCAGAAAAGTTGCTGAAAGAAATCAGGCTTCACTGAAATACTGCTTTCAGAAAGCTCAGATGAGAAATCCAAATCTCCAAGGTAAGATAGTCGTAGAGATAGTTGTTGATCCAGAGGGTAAAGTTTCTAATGTTTCTGTCAGGGAATCAACTATAGATGATCAGGAAATGGTTGGATGTGTTTTAAGGATGATAAGAAGGTGGCAGTTCCCAGCTCCGGGTGGTGAGGTCACAATAGTATTTCCACTTGTATTTATCTCTATGACTTGATTTTGTACTTATAATTTGGTCTATTTTTTTTTGCTGATGAGCAATTTGTGTTAGTGATTTAAACGAAAAAGCATTTTGATTTTCTACCGTTTTGTAGTTCTTTAAACTCTGGAATTTGTTCAAAGCATATCTTTTGTGCCAGAGGACATCTTTTTGAGAACCTACACCCCTGAAAATTTATATCAAGTGGAGAACCCGGAATTGGTTTTGGTTTATCTTTATAGGGCATAGCTTCAAGTAGAGCTTTTGTATAAGGATGAGAAGGATTTTTCAAAATATCTTCTCTTCTTCCTATCTCAACAATCCATCCACCATACATGACAGCTATTTTATCTGCTATCCATCCAACTTGTGAGATATCGTGTGAAATGAATATCATTGAACTCTTTTGTTCATCAACTATTTTTCTCAGTATTTTGAGAATTTGACTTTCAATAGTTGGGTCGAGAGCGGTTGTCGGTTCATCAGCTATTATAAGCTTTGACTTCATAAGAATTGAAACAGATATTACAGCTCTTTGTTTCATTCCCCCTGATAACTCGTGAGGATATGATTTGAGTCTCAATTCAGGTTCAGAAATTCCGACCTGTCTGAAAACATCTCGTGCAAGTTCAAGGGCTTTTTTCTTCTCTAAACCGAAATGAACAAGCATAGGCTCTATCACTTGATATCCAACCTTAAAAACTGGATTAAACGCAGAATGAGGATTCTGTAAAATAAGTGAAATCTCCTTACCTCTTATTCTATCCATTTCCCTTTCACTTAATTTGAGAATGTTTTTCCCTTCAAAAATTATTTCACCTTCTACTTTTGCTGTTGGTGGAGTGAGGCGCAATATTGAGAGAGCGGTCAAAGTTTTTCCTGAACCTGATTCACCTACTACCCCAAGGACTTCGCCACTATCAATAGAAAATGATACAGAATCTACTACTTTTTTTTCATGAAATGATATAGAAAGGTTTCTTACTTCAAGTAGTGCCACTTTTCTTTTTTTTCTTTTAAAATTTTCTTATTTATTTTCTTGTTTAGATTCTTATTTAGAAGATTATTATTTTTATTCAGGCAAAAGATTATATTTTTTCAGCATGTTTTTTATCATTTCAAGGGTTTTTTGAGATGGAGGGCAGAGTGGTAAGCGAAGTTCTGGCGATCTTATTATCCCCATAAGATAAAGAGCAGTCTTAACAGGAATTGGGTTTGTCTCTATAAAAAGAGTATTAAATGCATCAAGTAAATAAATATGGAGTTTTCTTGCTTCTTCAAAATTTCCTTCAAGTCCATATTTTACAAGTTTCGTCATCTCTGAAGGAAATGCATTTGCTGTTGATGATATGACACCTTTACCTCCAATTGATATGATGGGTAAGGTCATAATGTCATCTCCGGAGATTACGGAGAAGTTTTCAGGTGCTCCCTTTATTATCTCTGATATTTGCTTTATATTTCCGGAAGCCTCTTTTATTCCCACTATGTTTTTGCATTCGTGAGCAAGTTTGAGAACTGTTTCTGCTTCTATATTGACGCCTGTTCGTGAAGGAATATTATACAAAACCTGTGGAACCGCACATTCTGAAGCTATTTTTTTGTAGTGTTCATATAAACCAGTTTGAGTTGGTCTTATATAATATGGGGCTATAAGGAGAACTGAGTCAACTCCAAGTTTTTCAGCTTTTTTTGTAAGCTCTATTGCCTCCTGCGTTGAGTTTGAACCTGTTCCAGCCATTACTTTTACTCTACCTGCCGAGAATTCCAGAGCCAGCTCTATAACTTTTATATGTTCATCAAAATCAAGTGTTGCAGCTTCCCCAGTTGTCCCGCAGGGAACAATCCCATCGCAGCCGTTTTCTATCACAAAATCTATAAGTTTCTTGAAAGATTTCTCATCTATTTTACCATCATAAAAAGGTGTAACAAGAGCGACATAGTTTCCTTGTATCACTTCACTACTATTTTTGACTTGATTGCTTTTTTTGTTTTCTGAGTTTTTACTTTTCTTGGTCATTTTCATCTAAAAAATTTTCCTTGAACTCAAAGATTTTTAATTTTTCAGGTTAAATTTCTTTTTTTATTCTCTATTTGTATTTAGACAATTGATCAGCACTTTAAGTTTATTCTATATTGATAGGTATTCGTATTTTAGCATCCCCTCACTATTAGAATTCCTAATATAAGCATTATAGTTCCGAGGAGGAAATTTAATCTTCCTATAAATCCTGAAAGTTTTCTGAAATTTTGTGGATTTGTCCGATTTCTCATTTGCTCCACTGCCTTTGGTCCAATTTTAAAATCATGCAAAGCACTTAAAATGAAAATAAGAATGAGCAAATGAAGCTTTATTAATGCTATCTTACCCGGAGTGTATTTTGTCCACTCAAAAGGGTTTATCTCACCGGTTCTGATATATGAGTTAAAAAAACCAGTAATGAGCAAAGTAGGGAAAATAAAAAACCAAGTAATTTTGCTGAATTTTCTTGCTACCACATTTATAATATCGGGATAGTCTTCCCTTCTCATAAGAGAAGGTCTCAAAATAAGCGAGATAAATATCATTCCTCCAAACCAAACAGAGAACGCAAAGATATGCAAAAATACTGACAATCTGTAAAGTTCGTACTTCATAAGAGAAAAAGTTTATCTACCTTACTAAATCAATAAACTAAACCTTTGAGTTTTATTTCAACTCTTCTGTTTTTCATTCTATTTTCTGGGGAGATATTTGGAACTATTGGTTTCGTATCTGCAAATCCAGAGACAGATATTCTATTGTGAGGGACACCGTATTTTTCAAGAACCCGTGCAACTGTAGCGGCACGGGCAGCCGATAGCTCCCAGTTTGATGGATATATAGGTGATGTAATGGGTATATCGTCAGTATGTCCCTCAACAACTATATCAGCCTGAATAGCAGAAATATATTTTGCTAAAATTGAAATTACTTTTTCTCCTTTTTCAGATAATGAAGCGCTCCCGGGCTCAAAAAGAATATCGGATGGCAATGAAACTACTGTTCCCTCTTGAGTTCCGTAAACCCTAAAAAGCAGTCCCCTTTGCTCAGCTCCGGTTTCAACTTCCTTTTTTATCTCTTCAATAGCGCTCATAAGGAAACCAGTTGGTTTTCCGGAAAGCGGTCCGAGTCCCGGTGTAGATATCATAGCTTCTAATTTCTTTTCTGGGAAAGGTTCGCCCGAAAGAACTCCAAGAGCCTCCCTCAAAGATACAACGACAGAAATTATTTTTGTTCTTTTGGGTTCGGAGAATGCGAACATAGCAATAAACAGAGCTAATAGTGAATTCATCATATCAAGCCATATTATAGCCCATCTTGGAGCATGTTCCCCTCCTCCTCCACCACTTTCTGCTTTTCTGAACATTATGCTGCTGCCCTCCTCTCCAATGCTTCCCTCTCCTTACCTGTAACATAACCTTTTAGTTTCTCTTCAACAACTATGTGAGGCTCTCCTTTTGTAAGAGCCAGGACTCCCTCTCTTATGAGAAGTAAGGTTACCATTTCCTCGGAATGTTTCATTTCAAGCTTATTTTTTATAGGGGTAAAAAGTCCGTAAGCCAAAAGGATACCATAGAATGTAGAGACAAAAGCCAGAGCAACACCCGGACCAACTTTTGAAGGGTCTTCAAGGTTAATGAGCGTTCTTATAAGACCTGATACGGCTCCAACGAGTCCGAAAGATGGAGCACACATTGCACCAAAGTCAAAGATTTTTTGACCGACTGCATGTCTTTCCTGAATGACCGCAAGCTCTGCGTCAAGGATTCTTTCAACAGCTTCATAATCTAATCCATCGGCAACAGCTCTTAATCCTCTTTTCATATAAGGATGTTCAACTTCATCTATTACTTGTTCCATTACTCTAACTCCCTCTCTTCTTATTCTACGGGCATATTCGGTGAAATTCTCTATAAGTTGGAGATTATTGTATTTTTTCGTTGAAAAAAAACTTCTTGTTAAGATTTTGATGACAGCAGAGAATTGTCCCCATGTGAATGCTGTGAAAGTTGCTGCAATTGTTCCTCCTATAACTATAAACCACGCAGCCCAAACACCTTTTCCCCAGAAAAATATGAGAAGATCGCTTATGCTGTGAGCTTCTATTGATATGCCGAAAAAAACTGCAAAAAAAATTGCCATAAGCCCTAATATACTTGTCAGGTCAGGATAACTTCTCATAGTCTTATAACCTCCTTCAATTAAAAATTTAAGGCTTTTTATTAAAAAATATCGGAGTAAAAAAATTATTTTTTAACAAGAATAAGATGGAAATATGCGAGCGAATCACTACACAAAAGGAATGTTTATGCTAACTTTTCTGATTTTTATAATGAAGTTAGATGTGGTATTTGCAGTCAAAAAATGTCCTGGGAGGGAGAGCATAATTTTGAATGTTTTGTGTGGAGAGAAAATATCAATAAACTGCCAAAAAGAAGAAATATTAGATGCTCTCAGATTGGTTGTGAATGAAAGTCAAGCGAGAAAGATTTATGAATACATAAAATACACGAAAATTGATAGTATAGATGAACTCGAGAAAATAAAGGGAGTCGGTCCGAAAACTATTCAGAGGATTAGTGAATTTTTCTCAACAAAGGAAGATTGTAAGTAAATTAAACTTGCAAGTAAACTTGGATTCTGGAATCGGATAAATCAAAAATGATAAAGGTAGATGGCAAAAGAAAGAAATTGAACCATTTGAAATTTCTCAAAGAATTATACTTATATCTTTCGGCTGGTTTCAAAATTGAACCGTCTCTAAAAAAAATAATGGGGGGTGAGGAGATAGGAGAATACATAAAGAGAGGATTAGACCTTTCTACAGCTTTGAAATTAGAGAGGTTTCCAGAATTTATTGTTCAAAATATAAAGATAGGGGAAGAAACAGGAAAGCTTACGCAGGTTCTTGGAAATCTTGTGAGTCTTCTTGAGCTAAAAGAAAATCTTGAAAGAGATATAAAGTTTGCGCTGATTACTCCTTTATTTTCAATAGCTTCGCTTTTTGTTTTCTTTTCAATAGTTGTAGTTTTTGTTATTCCGGAGATACTATTGATGTTATCGGAATTCGGAGTTCAGCCACCTAAAAGCATAATTTTGATACAAAATGTCAGGGAGTATATTCAAGATAACTTCATAACTTTTACTGCTATATTTTTGGGTTTTACATATATCATTATCTCGCAGATAAGAGAAATTCCTTTATTTAATTCAGCCAAACTTTCAATATGCACAAGAGCGTTAGCAATATGTTTGGATAATGGAATACCACTTCAGAAAGCATTAATTCTTACTTCGTATCTTATACCTGGGAAGATAAAAAAGGAGATGGAACTTGAAGTGGGAAGGATTTTGAGAGGACTTACTCCATCTTTTTCTTTCATAAAGGAATTTCAGGAAGAAATTTTAAGTTCTTTTGAGATAGGAAGATTATCGCAGATTTTGTTCAGCATATCTGATATTTATCTTGATAGAGCAAAGAGAGAGGCGGAGATAATAAAAAGAGCGATAGAACCAGCATTATTCATAATAACATCTATATTTCTGATTTTTTTCATCGTATCTATATATTTGCCTATTATAGAGAAAATAAGAGAGATGATGTGATTTATTTGAGGGATGAGCTATTCTAACTCTTTTATATCTTCAATCTCTTTGCTTTCTTTGATTTCAATGTTTTCTTGCATTTTGTTCCCTTGTGGAGGATTTTCTTTTGGAGAATGGCTATTCTCCTCGGGTTTTTCACTCATGAGGTTTTCAAGCTCTCCTTTCAGAACCTCTTCTATTATTTTTTCTCTCCATTTTATAGAGGACTCAAAATATCCTTCCCTCATGTCTATCTTTACATCTCCACGCTGAACGGAGTTATCGGGGACTATGTCAATATCTTCGGGTATCTGGAAAAATTTTTTGACTATCTCTATATCCTTTTCATTCAATCTTATTCTTACTATTTTGAATCCTTTTACTTTATCAAGTGCATCTTTGAGAGCTCTTATAACGAGTTCCTCGTCTTTTATTCTTTCTGTCATAAGAATTGTCTTGAGGGCAACGAGTGTAAGATGTAGAACTATTTTCGGGAAATCATCAGAAAATCTTTCCTTTGCATAGGCTACCTCATCTGCTATCTTTCTTATCATCTCAAGGGCGTATCTTCCTTCTGACAAAGTTTTTTTGTATGCATCCTCGTACCCCTTATTTTCTCCTTCCTTATAGCCTTTTTCATATCCTTTTTTGAAACCTCTTTCTTCGGCTTCCTTCTCTATTTCTCTTGATATATCTAAGCTTCTTGATAAAGCTTCATTTATTATTTTTTCAGATTCCTTGTAGGCGTTATCTATTATTTCTTTTGCTTTTTTTTCTGCTTCGTCTATTTTCTTTTTAGCTTCAACTTCCGCACGAGCTATTATGTCAACTCTTATCCTATCTATTATTTCCTGAATTAATGGCTGTTTGCTTTTAGGTTCCTTATCTATACGATGATTAATATTTTCTTTATCCATAAAAGTTATTTTATCTTTTTGCTCATCGGTTTTCAATTGAGATTCAGTTTCAGAGATTTTCTCTTCTTGGCTTATATATTCTCTCTTTGTCTCAGGCACATCAAGACCAACGATTACTTTCCTTTTTATGTCTTCCTCTCCTTCTACCTTCTTTTTGCCGTCCTCAAATTTTTCTCTGACTTTTCTCCTTGTCAGCTCTTCTGATATTATTTCTTCTTCAAATACTAACTTTTCATATTTTTCCTGAATCTGAATTTCTTCTTCTGTTTCTTCTTCTACTTCAATTTTTGTTGGTTTGGGAGTAATTTCTTCTTCTTTTATTTCTTCGGTAGGTTTTTTTTCTGCTTCGAGTTGTATTTCGGGGATTTTGAATTCGGGGATTTTGAATTCAAGCTCTATTTCCTCTCTGGGTATCTCCTCTGGTACTGAAATTTCTTCTTCTATTTTCTCTTCTTTCTCTTTTTCTTCTTCTATTACCTCTTCTTTTTCTTCTTTTTTGATAAATTTTTCAGTGGGAAATGGGGTTTTCGTAAGTTTCTCATATAGTGAGACAAATTTTTTTCCTCTCATCATCATAAATATTAGATTCTAAAAGCAATCTATAACTAAAATTAAAAGTAATTTATTTTACGTTTTTTAATCGTAATTTATGAGCTTTTATTTGAGGGGTTTTGGTGGGCTACAAAAAAATTGCAATTTTATAACTTAGATTTGAAACAAATGATTAAATTATTTTTTGGGAGGTAGAAAAATGGATAAGTTTGTGAAAATGAATAGTAAATATATTAAGGTAAGCAGTGTAATACTCGTGTTTTTGTTTTTCTTACTTGTTGTTTTCTTTCAAATTGGGTGTGGAAAAAAGCCACCAGAATGGGTCATAAAAGGTGCGGGGGCATTTTCTCCAAAGGAGAAAAAGTTGTATGGCGTTGGGGTATCTGAACTTTCTCCAAATGAAGCTATGACAAGGATAAGATGTGATACTCGTGCTCGGGCAGATCTTGCAAGAGTTCTTGACTCATATGTAGCATCGCTTATAACAGATTTTATGGAAGAGCACAAAGATTACTTCAATAAAGATGCAGAAGGTTCAGATGAGTTTACACAGATTATAATAAAATCTACAACGGAGGCATTGCTTGTTGGATCACAAATAGTAGATAGATATACCGATGAAAAGAAGAAAGTTATGTATTGTCTTGCTTTGCTTGAAGTAGATAATGTTCTTCAAGAAACTTTCAACAAAATGAAAGATATGGCAAGACAAAAGCATAGAGCTATCGTTAAGGAGCGAGCAGAGGAGATGCTACAAAAATTGGATGAAGAGCTCAAAAAAAGGACAGAAAGGGGATACTAAATTATTATCAAAAAAAATAATAAAATAATTTTACAAAGATGGAGCCTTTAAAAAAAATAAGGGGGATAGTAGCTCCATTAGACAGGTCAGATGTTGATACCGACCAAATAATACCTAAACAGTTTCTCAAAAAAATAGAAAGAACGGGTTTTGGGGAATTTTTGTTTTATGATTGGAGATATAAAGGAGATAAGGAACCAAATCCTGATTTTGTTCTGAATAAACCTCTATTTAAAAATGCAAAAATTCTCCTTACGAGAAAAAATTTCGGCGCTGGAAGTTCAAGGGAACACGCAGTCTGGGCACTATACGATTTTGGTTTCAGAGTAATAATATCCCCAAAATTTGCTGATATTTTTTACAATAATGCTTTCAAAAACGGACTTGCCCTCATTACTCTGCCCGAAAATATAGTAGATGAGCTTTTCCAAAAAGTATATGAACTTGAAAAACAGAACCAACCTTACTACCTTACCGTTGATATTGAAGAGCAAATTATATATGATGATTTTGGTTTCTCAACAAAATTTGAAATGGATCCGGTGAGAAAAATTTACATAATTGAAGGTCTTGATGAAATTGCTCTGACATTAAAATATGAGGACAAAATTAAAGAATATGAAGAAAAAAGGAAAAAACTATTCCCTTTCAGGGAAATAAGCCAAAACATAATTCAAAAACACAAAAAATATTTTTGATCTGTGACCTATTTTTTTTTTTTTTTTTTTTTTACAATTAGTTATTAGTGAGGAAAATACTTTTATCAAGTTGAAAAATGACCTATATCAAGGTTAAAATGAAAATTGAGTTGCAGAAACATCTAATGGTAATGGAGAACATTATTCTGAATTTTGATTGTTCTTTTTTTATAAACCGTTAATTTTATTTTCGTTTATTCCCCAAAGGTAAGGAAAACGAAAATTATCCAACCCGTTAGAGCAACTATTATCCATGTTGGAGCAGTTATTTTTGCAACTTTTTTGTGCAAAGCGAATTTCTTTCTTAATGCAAGAAAGATAGTTATAATAACCAGAGGTACATTTAAAGATGCGAGCAAAGAATGTACAAATAAAACGGCAAGATAAAGATTCCTCATATCTCCTCGGTATTCTTTGGGTCCAAAAGCAAAATATTTTATGATGTAGATTATGAGAAAAAGGGCAGCAAAAAAAGATGCAGAGAGCATAAGATTTCTGTGAATATGGATCCTCCTTTTTGTTTTTATCTCTACTAACCCGAGTACAACTAAAATCCCAGAGACAACAATTGACAAGGTGGAAACCAAATTCAAAAATGTGTAATATGACATAATTTACTTTTATGACACAGCTATTTTAAAGATATTTTCAGTGTTTGCTTTTTTCCGTCTCTTATTATTTCAAGTTGTAGGGAATCGCTTTTTTTAACCTCATCCTCTAGTATGTCCATACCATTTTCACCTTGAGTACTTTTTCCATTTACAGAAATTATAATATCTCCTCTTTTAATCTTATCTTCTGCTTTCGAATTTTTCCTTACATCTGATACTACAATTCCTTTTACTTTGAAGAACTCTTCAAGATCCGGTGTTATGAGTTGAACTGATATTCCAACTTTAGACCACAAGAGTTCCTCAGATTGTGGTATTTTAACTGAGGCAGAGAGAATTTCTTTGCTTATATATAATGGAGCACCTGTTCGTAGAGCAAGAGCGATAGCATCTGATGGGCGAGAATCTACATAGTGCACTTTATTACCCTGAACAAATTTTATAAATGCAAAATAGGTATTATTTTTTATTGATGTTATTTTCACCTTCTCAATCTTTGCTCCTAACTTCTCTATTGTTTGTTTGAACAAATCATGAGTGAGGGGGCGAGGGGGTTTTTCTCCTCTCAATGCAATATCAATAGACATAGCTTCTGCAAATCCTATCCATATAGGTACAAACCTCTGTTTATCTTTTGTCACAAGTATTACAACTGGGGACCTTGATACCCTATCAACAACTACACCTTGAACTTTGACTTCAAACTCCTCACCTTTATCGCTCTGTGATAGATCTTCTTCTTTATATTCTGAATCTTGGGCACCAGCATATTTGAAAAAATTTTTTTCAATATTAACACATGGACTCCTTATGACAAAGGAGAAAGTCAAAAAAGGAAAAATGAAAATCAAAAGATTAAAAATCCAATCCTTTTTTCGTAATTTATTCTGGGATGATCCTGGAGTCTTCATAGTAAAAAAATTAATTCAAAAAATTAATTTTTTGGTAAAATTTTTCTGCTTTTTGATGATAAAGAATTTTTATGTCCTGACTTATGGGAAAGAGAGAGAATATTGTTTTTGAGAAACTCCTTAATTTATATATAAAACCTCGGCGAGTTCTTATACCCCGAAAGAGCTTGGGACAGCACAAACTTGTAAAAAAAGATATTTTGGAAAAAATCGGTTCGTTTGCTCACAAAGATGATATTGTGGTAGAAATAGGTGGAGGGGAAGGAAATCTTACAAAGATATTGGAAAGAAATTCAAAACTTGTCATATCTTTTGAAATAGATGATAGAATGTATGAGCACCTGAAAAAAATAATTCAGTTTGGAGTTGTAGTCAAAAAAGATTTTCTTCAAACAAGATTAGATGAGATCTACAAAATATATGAAAACAATAATAACACAGTATGTATAAAAGGAGATAGAGAGAAAATAAGAGAAATATTAGATCAGAGGGAAAAGATAAAGATAGTATCAAACATTCCATTTTATATCTCATCACAACTTATTCACAAGATAGTTCTTGAAGTTTTTGATATAAAAAGTGTTCATTTACTTGTCCAGTATGAGTTCGCAAAAAAAATTTCAGCAAAAGAAGGAGATGAAAATTACAGTGCCATATCTTGTATAACACGATTTTTCTTTGAACCAAAAATAGAATTCGTTATTCCTCATTTTTTCTTCCGCCCTATCCCCGAAGTAAACGGAGCTTTTATATCTCTTTTCACAAAAGAAGATCATATAAAACTATTCTATCAAGATGATAAAGAAGAAGGACAGAAAATGATTTTAAAATTTGTAGATTTCTGCTATCAGACTTTCAGAAGAAGAAAAAAACTAATGAGTGGAAAGAGAGTATTTCAGCTTTCTCCCGATGAAGTTTTTGAAGAATTCAAGAAAAATTTAAAATCTATATGAAAGAAAGAAAAAAGAAAAAGAGGTAAAAGAGTGCGGGATGAAAAATAAAAATTGCATGCTAACAAAAAAAATCAAAATTTTGCTTGTTTTTATACTCACGCAAATCTTGTGGAGTATCTCATATGCTCATAAAATAGAACATGTAAGAACTCTCAAACTTTATGTAGGAGAAGATAAGATAACTTTGACAATAATATTCAGGGTTCCCCCCGGTAAAAAAGCTTTTGAGTTGCGAAAGAGGGCAGATTTGAATAAAGATGATTTTATAGATGATGAAGAACTCAAAATAATAAAAGACATATTATCTTTTGAAGCTACAAAAGGGATAAGCGTAAGGTTTCAGGAGAAGCCAGTAAATATCAAGGTTATGAGAGTAGATTTAGAAACAGCAAGGGAATCTTATTCATCATTGGAGATCACAGCTTTCGTTGAAGTTGCAATATGGTTAGCTCCAGCTCCTCCTCCGCCATATTTCAAAATAGGAATAGTTGAGAGAGAATATTCTCATACACATATAATTGTTGAGACTCCATTCAGAATAAAAAAAGTAAAAGGGAAAATTGAAATTGATGATGAGGGAAGATATGTGGGGGAGATAGAAAGGTTTTCTCCTCTTATTCTGATATTTGAAAGATAAAGATTACCGTGATGAGAGGATTATTTCAAATTCTTCTTTCTTCTTTTCTCTAATTCCTAGGCAAGTTCCAAGTAGGAAAGACATGGATATATTGTGAGTTCCGGCAAAGGATATAAAAGTAAAAGGAATACCAACTACGGGAAAAAGCCCGGAAATTACGAATAGATTAAGCAAGATATGGTAAGATATGGTTGCTCCCAAAATTGTAGAGAAGACCTCAACAAAGTAAGAATCGGAAATAAGAGCTCTTATGAAAATAGCAGAAATGAATATCAATATGATCAAAAGAGTAGTAAGGACACCAACAAAACCAAAATCTTCTGCAATTGATACAAAGGCAAGGTCTGAATGTAGATTTGGAAGCCATTTGCCCTTGCTATGCTCCCCCTTACCTAATCCCATTCCCATCAACCCTCCGCTTCCTATTGCTATTTTAGATTGAACTGTCTGATAACCTGATGAGAACAATTCACTTTCAGGGTTCAAAAATGCGGAAATTCTTTTTTTATGATAATCTTTTAATCCGTATTTCCATACGAAAGGAGAAGAAATCAAGAGAAAAATAAGAACCATAACGAATAATCTTAGAGGAAATCTTGAAATAAGAACGGATACTAAAAATATTACCAAAAATACTGAAGCAGAACCGACATCTGGTTGGAGTGCAGTAAAAATAGCGGGCACAATATTAATAAAGGCTGAATATAAGACTGCTATTTTTTTTCTTATCAAAGATATGATGTAGCTTGTGAGAATAACGCAAGAAATTTTTGCTATTTCAGTTGGTTGGAATGTGATACCAGCTACGGAGATCCATCTTTTAGCTCCGAATGCTTCAAGTCCTTTGAACTTTGCGTGCAAAATCAGAGGGACTGACATAATAAAAAGAATGGAACCTAAATAAACTAACATATTTTTTGACCTTGACGATAATATGAAACCAAAAAGAAATGCGACAATAGATATACCGGAAGATACCAAGAATCTCTGAAAGATCTCCTTGTTTTCAAGTTTTACTGAAATCCCATACATATTGACTGATCCTATGAAAATCAGGAGTATAAAAATTAGAGCTATTACAAATTTCAATATTCTATCCGGAGCCATATGAAAATTAAAATAGCTAAATTTGGGTATTAAAAAGTTAGCAATCGTTTTAAATTAGTAATTGTTTTAAAAAATTCAGTTTTTTATTCATTTTTTATTCAGGTGTTTTGAAGATTTTTTCTCTGAGTTCTTTGATTTTTCTGGCTTGGTCAAGACTTTCCAATTTTGATGCGAGATTTACGTATTCTTTATCAATATTTATAAGCCTTGTCATAAGGACTCTTGCGATTGTTTTGTAGAAAATCGTTGTAAATCTTGGAGCCGATTTTTCCAACTGTTCAAGGATGCCTCTTATTATGTAGGCGACTTGTGTTCCATCTTCTTCTGCTCTTATTGTTGCTGATGCCGGGCGCTCAAGTAAAATTTCACTCTCTCCAAAAATCTCCCCCTTTTCGAGTTCTGCTATCTTTATTGAATCTCTTATAACTGAAACCTTACCTTCAAGTATGATAAAAATTCCCCCCGTTATTTCCCCTTGTCTTATTATATCTTCTCCTTTTTGAAATCTAAGTATGTTTATGTAATTTTCGCAAGTTTTGAATTCATCTTGCGGTATAAATCTGAAGATACCCATATCTTTTATCTTTCTTATGAGCTCTTCACTTCTCTGAATTATCTCCATAATCTCTTAAATTATAAAATTATAATTCTCTTAAATTTTAATAGCAAACTATTAAAATTCTTAATTATTATATGTGCTTTGTTTTTGCTTGTATAATTAAGAAATGTAAAGTATATGTTTGTTGAATTGCCATTTGATATCAGTGTAAAAGATTTAGAGAATATATGTGGTGGAAAAGTTATAGTTCGGGATGAAAAAGATAAATCCATTACTTTTCATTACATATCTTCTGATACTCGTCAATCCGTTGATGGGGCATTATTTGTTGCAATAAAAGGTAAGAATTTTGATGGGCATGATTTTTTGGAAGAAGCTCAAAGAAAGGGAGCAGTTGCTGTTCTTGTATCTTCGGAAAATAAAAATCTGAAAATCCCTCAAATTTTGGTTGAGAACACTCGTGAAGCGTTTTTGAAAATAGGTCAGTTTGTAAAAAGGAAGATAAATCCGTTTACTATTGCTGTCGGTGGTAGTGCAGGAAAAACAACGACAAAAGAACTCATTTACTTTTTATTTTCTCAATTGGGATTCAAAGTTCAAAAAAGTATAAAAAGTTTTAATAATGAGATAGGTCTTGCTGTATCCATCTCATCTTTGAAAAATGATACAGAAATTCTTGTTCTTGAAATAGGGACTTCATCAAAAGGGGAAATAAAGTATCTTTCTCAATTTGCAGAACCGAATTTTGGATTATTAGTCTCTTTTGGGAAAGAACATTTAGAAGGACTTGGATCTCCGGAAGGAGTCTTTCAAGAGGAGATAGAACTTATAAATTCTGTATTAGGAAATGGTGGGGCAGTTTTTATAAATGTTGATACAAAAGAATTAAGGAGTTTTTTTCTCTCCCTTGACTATCCGGAAAAAGTTGCATTTGGATTGGGAAATGAAACAGAGAAGAAGATATTTAGGTATGGATTTTTTTCTAATCCAATTTCGGTTTCAAGAAATTTTGAAACTGATTTTTCTCTTTCCATACTTTTTGATGGAAGATCTTTCAAAGAAATTGTAAAAACGAATCTTGCTCCGCATTTTGGATCAAATGTCTCCGCTGCCATTTCGGTTCTATTTTTATATCTTAAAAAGTTTAAGGGGATGAAAGAAGATGAGATTTTGAAGGTAATAAAAGAAAAGGTGAATTTTAAGGAGTTCAAGAATGAGTTTTCAAGATTCAAAGTTGACCAAATAGGTAATTTTGTAGTCGTTGATGATTCATATAATTCAAATCCCCTATCTCTTTCTGCTATGTTTTATTCTGCGTCTTTTGTTGATGGTAAAAAACTTTTCGCTTTGGGAGATATGCTTGAACTTGGGAAATACTCAGAAGAAGAGCATTTCAAAGTAGGGGAGAGTGCCAAAAAATATATCTCACCAAAAGATTCTTTCTTTCTTCTGTATGGAAACTATGCAAAGTTTATGGAGGACGGATTAAAAAACTGTGGATTTTCAGCTGAGGCTTTCAAGTCAAAAATTGGGCTGATTCAGAGGCTCAAAGAAATCTACAAAGATTTTGATTTCATTTTTTTCAAAGCTTCTCGGGGATTGAAGTTTGATGAACTTGCAAAAGATTTTATATCACACTTGAAATCATCTCATTAAAGGCTATTTTTCATTAAAGTTTCAAAAGTTTCTTATGAAAGTTCAGATTTTTAGAATTTATTCTTATATACCTATGTTAGCGCATTTATTTGATTACAAGATAATGGAAAGAGCCGTTGCTGCGGCTATAATTCCTCTCTTACTCTTCATATTCTTCGGGGGAAAAATAATAGAGCTTTTGAGAAATTGGGGACTTGGACAGAAAGTTTATCATCTTGCACCAAAATCTCATTTTTCAAAAGAAGGAACTCCAACTGCTGGCGGAGTATTCATTTATATTTTCTCTTTAATTGCAGTTTTGCTCTTTGGGGATTTGAGAAATAATTATCTTTTAAGCTCTCTTTTTACTTTCTCTGTTTTTACTTTCCTTGGCTTTTTAGATGATGTATTGAAGAAAAAAAGTAAGAAAAGAGGGTTGACTATATCGCAAAAGTTTTTCGCTCAAATATTTCTGTCTTGCATCTGTATTTTTGTTGCTGAACTTTTATTTGACCTAAAAACTCCAATAAGATTGCCGTTTTTGAATGTTGCAGTAGATTTCAATTATGTTCTCTATATTTTATTTTGTATTTTCATCATAACTGGTACATCAAATGCTGTAAATTTGACAGATGGACTTGATGGACTTGCGGGCGGTCATCTTGCGATAGCCTTTGCTGTTTCAGGCTTATTTATATATTTTTCGGGACACTCGGTTTTTGCAAAGTACTTTGAGCTTTTCTTTACGTCCGGAGTTGGAGAGATTACCGTTCTTATTTTCGCCATTTTGGGAGCGCTTCTGGGCTTCCTGTGGTGGAATAACTTCCCGGCACAAATCTTTATGGGGGATTCAGGTTCTTTGTCTTTGGGAGCGCTCTTGGGATTTATAAGTATACTGGGAAAATTTGAGCTTTTCCTCCCTATACTTGGTTTTTTGTTTGTGATTGAAGCGTTATCTGTTATTATTCAAGTTGCTTATTTTAAAATCACAGGAGGAAAAAGGATTTTCAGAATGGCTCCCTTACATCATCATTTTGAGCTCGGTGGAATGAGCGAACCAAAAGTTGTTGCAAGATTTATAATAGTCGCTATAATATTTGGAGCAATCGCTATATTCGGAATAAAACCAAGATAAAAAACATAAGAGAGAAATAAAAATGGAAAAGATAAAACGAGAAAGAGATAAAAATGATGAAAGTAAATTTAAGAATTGACAAGAGAAAAGATAAAAATCAGCAAAGAAAGTAGAAATTTTTAGAACAACTGAAATTTCAAAGCAAAATTTCGGAATGAAGAGAATAACAGAGCAAAGATATTCAGGGCGAAAGGAATATAAGCACAAAAAGGAGTTAAGAAGATTTGACCTGATTTTAAAAGAAATTTTCTCAAAAGCAGTTGGTATAATTTTTTAGTTGGCAACCGGTCAGAAAATAGAGGGAAAAGCGAAGATCTTATCGACTGAAATAAGATTTGTTAAATCTTTTTATCCCGATATTTTGCTTGAAATCGGTGGAAAAATAATCCACATAGAAGTACAAGTTCAGCAAGACAAAACCTTACCCGAAAGAATGCTTGACTATTTTTATGCTATAAGAAAAAAATATGGTAAAACTCCAACACAGATAGTTTTATTCGTAGGCAGAGGAAATCCTCCACCAAGCAAATTTGAACTAAAAGATGAGTTTCAAATGCAAAACTTATCTTTCAATTTCATAGTGCTTGATATGAAAAAAATAAATCCTGATGTTTTCATAAAAAGTGATAAACCAGCAGAGGTTTTAGTTGGGATTTTAGCTGGGAAATTCAAAGATAAACCCGAAATAATAAAAAAGGTCAAAAAAAGAATTGTAGAAATTGTGAAAAATGAAGAAAAAATCATAAAATATATAGATAGCATTAGCTTTTTAGCAGGATTATTTGATATTGAAATAAAGGTAAAGCCTATGCCAATACAAGTTGATATTAGAAAAACCTTTCTTTATAAGTGGGGAAAAAAGGAGGGATTAAAAGAGGGAGAGCAGAGAGGACTTGTAAGAGGTCTGAAAGAAGGAATTTTGGGAATTGTTCAAGCAAAGTTTGGTGCCCAAAAAGCGAAGCTAATAAAAAGCTTTTTAGAAAAAATAGATGATATAAGCCATTTAAAAAAGACAAAGAGAGAATTAATAAGAGCTGAAACTTGGGAGGATTTTATCAAAGCTCTCAAAAGCTCAAATTCAAAAAATAAAGACTCAAGACCAAAATTAACATAAAGCTAAAATTACAAGAATTTTTGTTAATTTAGAGAAAATCTCATTCAGAATTCATATCATATAAATTCAGAATTCATATCCTATAAGTCCAACTATGCCGAAGACGGGAGATTCTTTTGTGCCTTGTTCTCCCGGTCTTTCAACTTCTTTGAGTTGTTTTCCTGGGATTAAAAGTCCCATTCTTAAAGAAAGGAACAGGTTGTAATCAGCTTCTTTACCTTCTTCTCTCTTTTCTGATAAGAGTTTGTTCCTTATTTCCAAATCTGGTTCTACACCTAAAAATTTTGAATTTTTGCTATCAAATGCCAAAAGTAAAGATGGTATTATGAATATATTTTGAACTTTTATCTGGTTGTTAATTTTCAGGTAGTAGGTGGAGAATACACTTCTTGATTCTAAAATAGTAGAGAATCCTTTGAGAACTGGTTGGGAAACTTTTGCACCACCTAAGAAATTAAAAAGGATAAGAGCTGGGTCGTAGTCAGGATGAAACCTGAATCCTTTTAGCTCCGTTCCTCTTCTGTTTGTATCAAGGCTGAACTCGTTATCTCCCGGGGGTGATGCGTATCCGAATTCAGCATAGGGAAAAATCCAGGAGAATTTGTAGCCTACTCTTATTAAGCCTCCAAAGCTTGATATGTTCAGTGTTTGGTCACGAAAAACTTGGAATCTTCCAAGTAAAGTTGCAAGTTCTAGCGCAAGATAAAATTTTGTTTTCGTTTCAAAATAACCATCTATGAGAAAGGCTTTTGATTGAGGGGAAACCTCTTGAAATCTCAAAGTAGAGTAGAAACCACCTCTCCAAAAATCGTTATTATAAAGAGCTGCTATTCCTAAATCATCTGTGTCGGCGTCAAGGATATCTGACGAACCTTCTTGAATTACTGCGCCCTCTACGACTTTATCAAAGAATATCGCAGTTATCAAGTTGCTGTCTTTACCCAAGGGTTTTGTAGCAAAAGCTATCCTTGCATATGTATCACCGTAGTCATTGTAAATTGTGTCCCCTGAATTCACATACATTCCAAGTCCGAAGTGAGATGGCATAAATCCTGCCATTATAGCTCCTATTTTTGTTCTTATATCAAGGTATAATCTTTTAATTTTTATTGGAGGGACTTCTTTTCCGACTATATCGTTAAAAGACACAACTTGCGCAAGCGGAGCATCTGATGCTCCTCTAACATTATATCCCCAGACTGCATTATCTATGATATCAACTCGTGAGATAAGTTTTATATTTTCATCTCCAAGTTTTACATTCAAAAGACCTCTTGAATCAAAGTAAGTTATCAGAGGATCAACAGATTGAAGATTTACAAGTGAGATGTTGTAAAGAAGACGAGGACGAGCTCTGAAGTACCCTTCAAGTTCAAGCCCAAAAGAAATAATAAAAAGTGATGCTGTAATTACCATTTTTTCTTACTTCCTGTTATCTTTATATTTTACAATTTTTTCATTTTTTATTTTTTTATTTTTGCAATTTTACATATCTTAAAAATTCTGTTTTTGTTTTTGTGAGTGAATTTGTTTTTATGCATGAACTATTGTTCCGATTTTTTCTCCAAGAAGTATTTTCCTTATATTTCCTTCTTGGTTTATGTTAAAAACAATTATTGGGATTTTCTTTTCCATGCACAGGGTTACCGATGTTGCGTCCATTATTTTGAGTCCGAGCCTCAGGAACTCTGCGTATGTGAGTTCATCAAATTTTACGGCTTCTTTATTTGTGAGAGGGTCTGAATCGTATACTCCATCTACTTTTGTGGCTTTAAGAATAACATCTGCTTTTATTTCGGAGGCTCTCAAAGAGGCTGCTGTATCTGTTGAAAAATAAGGGTTTCCAGTTCCACCTGCGAATATGACTATTCTACCTTTTTCAAGATGTCTTATTGCTCTTCTTCTTATGTAAGGTTCACAAACAGCTGGTGTATGAATAGCGCTCATGACTCTACAAGGATACCCCTTCTTTTCTATAATCTCTTGCAAAAACAGAGCATTTATTATGGTGGCAAGCATGCCCATGTAATCTGCGGTTGTTCTATCTATTCCCGTTTTTTCTGCTGTTATTCCTCTTATTATGTTCCCTCCTCCCACCACTATTGCTATTTCCGCTCCCAGGTTGTATCCATCAATTATTTCATCTGCTATTTTGTAAAAAACAGAAGGTTCAAGTCCGAATTTCCTTTCTCCTCCCAGTATTTCTCCTGATAGTTTAACGAGGACTCTTTTGAATTTCAAGTTGGATTTGTCTTCTTTTACGATTTCATTTGGCATTTTAATTTAAAAATAAGTTATAATAGTTTTGATTAGGTTTTTACGACACTTTCTATTTTTTTCTTGAGTGTTTCAGCTGTGAACGGTTTTACTATATATTCAGACACTCCAAGCTGAATTGCCTCAATGACCTTTTCTTTTGATGTTTCTGCTGTTATCATAATGACAGGAATGTTTTTTAATTGCTCATCTTGTTTCATAATTTTTAAAAGTTCAAGCCCTGAAAGCCCGGGCATATTTTGGTCAAGTAATACCACATCAAATTTTTTCTCTTTGAGTTTTGATAGAGCTTCTCTTCCGTTTTCAGCTTCTTCCATATCTTCAAATCCAACTTTTCTTAGTATAGTTTTTATAATCTTTCGCATGGGTTCATGGTCATCTACTATGAGAATTTTCATAATTAAATTTTATTTACTTTTTAATTCTGCTGCAAATTAAAACAAACATTTTTTTATTTGTTGCCATCTTACGTTTGAGATTTTGATAATGATAGATCTCAATGAGTTAACTTTGCATTTTGTTAATCTATTTTTTATATGTGGGGGTATTGTATATATTTCACCAAGATAAAGTTCTCCCAAAATTTTTTTAAGAGTTTCTTTATTTGTTTTTTCTGCAACAGTTTTTGGAGGTTTTGGAAAATTAAGAACTACTCCCACCAAATTTATCTTTTTTAAAGCTTCTACTGTAAGGAGAGTATGGTTTATTGCTCCAAGGTAGGATGCTGATACTACTAATGTCGGTAATTTTAGCTCTGTTATGAGGTCTCTCCATGTGTATAGGGGTTTTTGGCGGAGTGGAACGAGTAATCCTCCAGCACCTTCTATGATCAGATTGAAACCTTTCCTTTCTATCTCCTTTATTTTTTCCTTTATTTTTTGTATGTTTATTTTTTGATTTTCTATTTTTGCTGCTATATGAGGTGATGCCGGGGTTTTAAAATGGTATATTGGTGGTTCAGAAAAATCTGCAAATTTTGAACAGAAAAGAAAATCCATAGGTTTTTGACCGCCGGTTTCTACTGGTTTGAAATAAAAAGTTCTTTTACCTTTGAACTTTGCCAAAAGTATTGCAGAAAATATAGTTTTCCCAACCTCGGTACCTATTCCTGTTATGAATATACTGCCCATATTGCAAATCAGGAACAGATTTTTATCTCATGCTATTTAGTATTTTGAAAGATTTATCAACTATTATTCTTGCTATTTCTCTTTTGTGTTTTCTTCCTAATTTTTCTGCGAAGATGTTTCCGTTTCTGTTTTCAATTAGAATGAATTCGCTTTCTTCTTTTCTGAATGATATGAGTGGATTTGCGATTATGATATCTATTTTTTTCTTTTTCATTTTCTCAATTGCGTTTTCTTGTAGATTTGATTCTTCAAGGGAAAATCCAATTTTTACTTTTGCATTTACGCTTTGTATTATGTCTTTCGTTTTCACAAGTTCCAATATGATTTTGCCTCCGCCCTCTGCTTCTATCTTCTCTTTCTTTATTTTTCCCTTGATTTTTGTTTTTGGTTTGAAGTCTGAGACTGCTGCCGAGCCTACAAATATATCTGCCGGCAAATTTTTCTGAACTTCCAAAAACATATCATCTGATGATTCTACTTTTGATACGCTCAAAAATTCTGGTGAATCAAACTCATCACCCCCGGTTATAAGTTTCACATCTGCTCCCCAGATAGCAAACTCGCGAGCCACAAGGTATCCCATAAATCCGGAAGATGGATTTGAAATAAACCTCACATCATCTATGAATTCTTTTGTAGGACCTGCTGTTACAATAACTTTTTCACCGCTGAATATTTTGGGAGTTATAGCATATTCACACCAGAAGAAAATTTTTTCTATCTTTGGGAATTTGCCTTCACCTCTCTCTCCACATGCAAGGTCTCCCTCTTCTGGTTCAACTACTATATATCCTCTTTCACGAAGTTTTTTTATGTTTTCTTGTGTGGCTGGGTTTTTCAACATTGCCCAATTCATTGACGGAACTATCACACAGGGGACTGTTGATGCAATAACTTGTGTTGTGAGAATATCATCACATATTCCATTTGCTATTTTCCCTATTATATTTGCAGTTGCTGGTGCTATCACAAAAAGGTCTGCCGAATGAGGAACATATATATGTTCCATACCTTCAAAATCTGTAAGAACTTTTTTTCCAGATAGAGCTTCTAAAAGTTCTGGACCTAAAAATCTTTGAGCCATTTTTGTCATAACTACTTGAACTTCTGCTCCTGCTTTCTGAAATTGTCTCATAAGTTCTATTGATTTATAGCAGGCTATACCTCCTGTAATTCCAAGAATTATTTTTTTCCCAGAAAGATATGATGTTCTAACTATTTCATAAAACCAATCCATCACAAAGAAAAATTTTTCACTTTATAAATCCAAAATCAAAATATTAACATCCCTCATTTGCTTTTGCTATCTTATACCATAATCTATAATTATATTTTCCGGCGTTAAAGCAAGGTCATCTTATCTTACTGATGGCAATTTTCAACCTTCTATGCATACTAAAATCTTCTTTCAAATAATTTTATTTTAATGAAAAACTAAATTTTTAACAATGGACTATTAGTTTATGCCAAGTTCAATACTATCTCTTATTTGTAAAAGGTTTTTTGAGCTCTCTGAAATCGCAAAATCTGAAAATATTCCCCGGGTGTTTATTTCAGATATTTCAAGCTCTGTGTATTGTGAATGGAGAAAAGTTTTAGAATTGCGCTATGGAAAAGTTGATACTGATGAGATGGTTCTTGGTAGGAAATTGCATGAGGAGTTTTTCTCCTACGATTTGACTGATGTTAGTAAAATTGATAGTTTGGTTCTAAAAGGTGAAAGAGTAGGAGTTGCAACTCGTGTTGGACTTATGTGGAAAGATAGGGAATCTGGAGTTCGCGTCTTTATAACCGGTGAGCCGGACCTTATCATTTTTTCGGATGGTAAGATAGAGAGAATAGTTGAACTCAAAACAAGAAAGAAAGCTGAGGTTTATTCATCTGATATCATACAACTCGGATTATATTCAATTTGTATTGAGAATATGGTCGGGGGTCTGCCTTACGATATAAATCTTGAAGTTATAGTGAAGAGCACATCAGATGAAAAATCTTTTTCGGAAACTTTTTTATTTTCTGATGTGAAAAATTTTGTTTTTGAGGAGTTCAAAAGGATAATGGAATTCTTTCTTGGGAAACGCCCACCATCAATTTCTTCATCTCACAAAATATGCCTTTCTTGCCCATACAAAAATGTGTGTGAAAAAAGACTTGAAATTAAATAAAAAATGATCTAAAAAATAATTTCTCACTTTACGATTTGAAAAATTAAGTCTTATTTTTTTAAAATTTTTTCAAGTATGATGGGATTAAAAAATAAAAACAAACCTTTACTTTTTTTATTTTTTATTAAGTTCTTTATTATTTTTATTTCCCTTTTATTTCCGGTAAGATCGTTTGCGATGGACTTGACTTTACGGGGGAACTCTCTTTTTGCCGGGTTTGCCGGAAGAAATAACTTCTTTATGTTCTCTTTAAGGAACTTGGAGCTTTCGGTTTTGGGTTCAAGTGGTTTTTTCTTTGCGAAAGCTCAAATAGATATTACACCTCAAAATCTTTATTTTTTCACAGATGCGCTTACAACCAAATCTCCCGTAGTTGGGGATTTTTTAGGGAAAGCTTCTGGAATTGAAGAGTTTTTTAGAGTAAAAGAACTATTCCTTTCAACTCGTGGATTGCCTTTTGTCAGATTCACTATCGGTAGGTTTTATGGGGCAATAGGTGATGCAAATTCAAGGCAATTTTTTGACAGGTTCTTTGTTGAAAGACCATTCACAATTAGAAATTTTTTCGGACAGGATGGCTTTTTAGATGAAGGAGTTGAGGTTTCTATATTCCCTCCTTTACCTTGGACGCTGGAAATAGTAGGACAAATTTTTGATGGTTCAGAAAGTTCTTGGGGAGGTAAGGGAAGCTTTGATTTTACTTATCTTGTCTCTGTAAAGAATGTTTTCGGGAAAGAAGATGTTTCTGGGGGATTTTCTCTTTTCTGGGCAACCGGGAAAAATAATTCTTCTGACAGACTGAAAGGAAATGTTATAATTTCTGATAACTTTACTGAATTCTTCGGCGGAGATGCTTTCTTTTCATTTCGTCCATATTTTTATATGAATGTAGGATATATTTTGAGGAGAATGCAATTACCATCTTTCCTCGTTGTTGATGGTGGCATATTTTCTGAGTTTCAGGTAGCTCCAGTAAATATATTTTATGCTTCAATAAGACCAGAAGTCTTTGGTGTTCCAAGAAACGAATTTTTTGAGGTGGGAGGATCTCGGACATTACCTGCAATATTTGAAATATCTATTGCTGGAACATTTTTGCCTTCCCGAGATGTGAAATTAAGATTGCAGTGGACTGGAAATTTCTCGGAAGAGTTTGCAGGTCAAAGTGCTTTTTATTTGCAAGCTATGTTTGAGGTAAGATAAAATATAAAAAAGAAAAAAATTTTTTCCTTTTGTTTTAAATTTTAGTTATGATTTTGATTCAGACATTATTTCTTGTCTCCGTAGTTGTGGTTACATCTAATTATGATTTATATTATATTGCAAGCAAGATTGCAGATCCTTCTTTTGAGGTTTATTATCTTTTAGATCAGAGTGAAAGCTCACCGCGTGATTTTCAAATAAATGATTTTCATGTGCGGCTTCTCAACAGGGCTGATATTTTTGTTCATACTGGAACATTTGAAAAAGCCTGGCTATCTCAGGCTCTTTGGAGAGCGAGAAATTCAAAAATTTTGGAGGGTAGAGAAGGACATATAGATATTTCAAAGTATATAAATGGTTATGGCGATTCAAATTGCTTTATGCTGAATAAGGAATATGTAAAAAGAGTTGCGGCTATATTGTCTGGATTTTTCAGGAAGCTTTCCCCTGATTTTTCGCAGGAGTTTTATGAAAAAAGGCTATCTGAATTCATGTCAGAAGTTGATAACTTTTTTTCTACACTTGAACCTATTATTCGCTCATTTGTGATAACAGATTTTGCCATCTACTCACCCTGCCTCAAATATCTTACAACTAACTTTAACTTGGAATATAAATTTGTTGTCAAGAAATCAGATTCGGAGGAATTTACATACGGTCTTGCTCGTGATGCGGCAGAGGTTATGAAAAGAATGAAAATTCCTATCTTATTTGTTCCTCATAATATTGAGAAAAGCTCTGAGGTAGGTTTCATTTCCGCAGAGATACTTTTAATAAAAATTCCTGTTCATCTTGGAAAAAAGTTCCCCGATTTCCAGTCCGTTATCAAAGGAGTGAATTTCATAGGAGATATGGAGAAGCTTATGAAAGGAACCGAAGGACTTATGAGGGAAAGGAAGGAAGAAAAAGCAGTAAAGGAGGAGAAGGAAAAAGAGATCACATCAATTCCTCCGGAAAAAGAGCCGGCTCCTCTTGAAGAGTATGCCTATATATCTTCAAAATATACAAGCATAATTTTAAGAGATAGACCTTCTCCGCAAGCTGCACAGGCTGGTAAAATATCAGGCGGTGGAAAAGTTCTCGTTCTTGAAAAGCAAAATGAATGGGTCAAAGTTACTGATGGAAAAAACATAGGATGGGTTAGAATAAGTGTCCTGGAATTTGAAAAATAAACTAAAAAGATAAAATGATCGCTGGTATTTCCTGAAATTTCTTTATTTTCTCACCTTCATGTGAAACTTATATTTATGATTCAGTTATTCAGAAAAAGGAACCAAGTTGTTTTTGTCCAGCTTGGGGGAGTTATTCCGAAATCAAGGGGGATTCATGAGATTATGATGAGAAAACCAACTTTTTCAGATATACTTCGCTTCATTTTTGATAAAGGTAAAGAATCAAATGGTGTTTTCCTTGATATTTCTCCTTCAAATCTTTCTTTATCTGAGGTTTGGGAAATAAGAAGAGTTGTTGCACTTCTCAGACAAGATGGTATAAAAATTTTGGGATATGTTCGCTCTGGTGGTATTCCTGAGGTTTTTTTGGCTTCCGCTTGTGATAGGGTTATAGCTCCTGAAAACTCGGAGTTTTTTCTCACGGGTTTTTCTGCAACTATAAATGCATTAGGTGGATTTTTCAAAAAGATAGGAATTGAAATTGAAACCGTAAAAAGCGGTAAGCTCAAATCTATTCCTGATATTCTCACGAAAGAGTCTGTTCCGGAGTATATAAAGAAAGATGTAGAAAGATTTATTCACGAAATAAAATCTGCTCTCATTTCGGAAACAGAAAAATTTAAACCAGATGTTTATTTTGCAGGAATTATGAGGGGAAAGGATCTTTTATCGTGGAATGTAGTTGATGAGATTTCAAATCTCTCGCTTTCTGACATAATAAAAAGGGAATTTGGAGATTGCGATATAATATATCCTTACAGAAGATTTTTTAAATTCCCAGTTGGACGAGAAAAAAAATTAGCCCTTGTGAATATGCAGGGAATAATAGGAGATAGTCCCTCACCGAACTTTATAAATCCACATTTTTTCTCTGAACTGCTTTTAAAGTTGGCAGATAATAGGTCAATTGAAGCTGTGGTTTTGCGCATAGATTCAAGAGGTGGAGATGCAACTGGTTCTCATATCATCAACGAAAAAGTTGAATATCTACAGAGAAAAAAAAGAGTTTTTGTTTCATTTTCTTCTGTGGGAGCTTCTGGTGGGTATCTTGCTGGAGTTTCTGCAAATAAAATATTTGCTACGCCTTTTTCTGCAATAGGTTCAATAGGTGTTTTTCTTGTGAAACCGTTTCTCGGAAAACTTCTCAAAAAAATTGGGATTGACACAGAAATTGTATCTTATGGTGAATTCAGTGATATTTTCTCTCCATACAAAAAGTTATCTCAAACAGAAAAAAAGCTTCTTGAAAATTTTGTTAGGGAGGAGCATGAGGCTTTCATAAAGAAAGTTGCTGAGGGAAGAGGATTGCAAGTTTCCACGGTAAAAAACATTTCAGATGGTTCCGTTTTTTCTGGTAAGAAAGCGAAGGAACTCAAACTCGTAGATGATCTGAAATCCTTACCAGAAATAGTTTATGAGCTTTCCGATGGGAAATTGCAGGTTCAGGAATTCCCGAAACTCTCAATAATGGATCTCATTTCTCCATTCCCCTTTCCTTCTTCCTTTCTTCCCCCAGAAGTTCTTTTGATCGCTGAAAGATTGAAGAAAAAAAGATATGATAATAATATTTTTATCTCTATTTACCCATCTATTTTTCCATTTTTCTGATTTTTCCTGTTTTTTTGTTTCCTACTCTTATTTCTTTTAATTTTTGATTTTATTTTATAAGATAAGTAAGATAAGGAGGTTAAAAAGGTGAGGGTAAAGTTTGTTGTTCCAAGAAGAAAGAGAAGGAAAAAGATTTTAAAACTTGCAAAAGGATACTATGGTGCGCAATCAAGAAGTACGAAGATAGCTACTCAGTATGTTATCAGGGCATTAAGTCACGCCTACACGGGAAGAAAATTGAAAAAAAGACAAATGAGGAGATTATGGATAGCAAGAATAAATGCGGCTGCAAGAGAAAACGGTCTGAAATATTCTCATCTCATATATGGATTGAAAAAGTTGGGGATTGAGTTGGATAGAAAAACTTTAGCTGAAATCGCTTTCTCAGATAAGGAAGGTTTCAGGAAGATTTGTGATGAAGTAAAGAAGAACTTATTCCAACTGCAACAGTAAGATGGAAAAGCAAAACATCAAGATAGATGAGGGAGTACAAAATCAAATTCAACCGGAAGGAAAAGGGGAAGAAAAAGAAATAATAGGAATAATAGTTGTAGACAAGCCAGAAGGGAAAACATCAACACAGATAGATAACCTTATAAAAAGGAAGTTGAGAGTAAAAGTAGGTCATATAGGGACGATAGATCCGATTGCATCTGGTGTTCTTCCCATAGCAATTGGCAGAGCAACTAAATTCATTCCTTACCTTATTGATAAAGATAGAGAATACATAGCGGAGATACTTTTGGGAAAGAGAACTGATACAGATGATATTACCGGGAGAGAAATATATTCCATAGATGAATCTGATGTAAAAAAGTTAAGTTTAAAGCAAATAGAGGAGGTGGTAAAATCTTTTGAGGGAATAATTGAGCAAGTTCCTCCTTACTATTCTGCTAAAAAATATATGGGAAAACCCCTTTATGAGTGGGCAAGAGAGGGAAAGCTATTGGAACTCCAACCGAAACGTGTCACTATTTATAGTATAGAAATCTTGGGTATTTCTTTGCCTTCAATAAAGTTGAAAATACTTTCATCATCTGGTATGTATGTTCGGGCTCTTGCCAGAGATATAGGAGAGAAGCTCACTATAAATGGAAAGAAAGTCGGGGGGACTTTGAAATCATTAAGGAGAATAAGGTGTGGGCATTTCACAGAAAAGGATGCAATACCATTTGAAGCAATAAAGCATATGTCAGCAGATCAAATCAAAAAATATATAAGAGAAGTAACTCCAGAGCTTCTTGATATGAGGAAAATAGTAATAAGAGGTCAAGATATACAAAGGGTAATGAGCGGAGCGCCTCCTAAATTTAAGGTGCAAGGGACCAACGGTGAGAAAGTGATATTAGCTGACGATACCGGAAAAATAATAGCGATAGGTGAAATCAAAAAAGGTATAGTCCAAATAAAAAGAGTAGTTGCTTCTACTGTTCCAACTTTCCATCGGTAAATATTGAAAAATTTTTGGAAAAAGGTAAAAGCGACGAATAATTATTAATAAAAAGGAAACAGCTAAAAATAAAAAAAAGAGAAAGAAGAAAAAAGAAGAAAAAAGAATGTGATTTCATCGTCATGATAAAAAATTTTTTTTCATACTTTTTTGGGAGGGGGAAAGGGAAATAAGAAGTTGTGATGCAATCTGAAAAAATAGATATTGCAAAGGAAATAGAAAAGTATATTTTTATTCAACCAGAAGAACCAAAGAAGGGAAAAATATTGAAGTGCAGAATAGTTGAAATTCTTGACGATTATGTTATAGTAGAGCTCGGTCTAAAAACAGAGGGGAAAATAAAAAAATCAGAAATAGACAAAGAGAAACTAAAAAAAGGACAGGAAATCGAGGCGGTTCTTTTGGGTAGATCTTCTGACGGTTTATTCAAGCTCTCGTATAAGGCAGCAAAAGAAATAAAAATGTCCGAGTATCTCACAAAACTTATGGAGGAAAGAAAATCTGTAATTGGAGTCGTTGTCGGCAGAAACAAAGGATTTTATGAAGTAGATGTTGGAGATTTCTCTGGTCTTGGATTTGGCGAATATATAGCTTATTGTCCTATATCTCTTGCAGAAGATATAAAGCCAGGATTTCATTACGAGTTCATGATAAAAGAAAGAGCACAGGATGGCAAGTGGATAATATCAAGAAAAGATTATCTGAATATACTTCGTGAGGAGGAAAAAAGAAGAGTTCTTGAGCAACTCAAAGTTGGAGCTATAATGGAAGGTAAAATAATAATGGTAAAAGATGCATACGCAGAAATAGACTTCGGTGGGGGGATTAGGGGAAAAATATTGCGGGATGATGTAGATTGGACGAAAGTTGAAAGCTGCCGAGACTTCCTTAAAAAAGGTGACGAGGTGAAAGTAAAAATACTTGAAACAGAACCTTTCATAAGAGCAAGTATAAAGCATCTGAAAGGGGATCCATGGAATGAACTAACGCAAAAATTCAAATTGGGAGATATAGTGGAAGGAGAAGTTTCGGATATAAAAAATTTTGGGGTTTTCGTGAAAGTAAAAATTGGTAATTCTCAAATTGAAGCTCTATTACCTTACTCCGAGGTAAGTTGGAACGATGAAATTCCAAAGTTCGAGATAGGTCAAAAAATCAAAGCTTCAATCATAAGTCTTTCACCAGAGCAGAAAAGAGTAACTCTTAGCTTGAAAAGAATATTACCGAACCCTTATGATATAATAGAAAAAACAAAAGATAAGGAAAGAGAAGCACGAGTTTTAGAGAAAGAAAGAGATGGATATTTTGTTGAGCTTATAGTTGAAGAAGCAAACTCAAAAGTAAAAGCTTTCTTACCAAAGAACGAGGTATCATGGTTCCTTGATGGTGAGGAGACGAAACTTGAACCGGGAGTAGAAATAAAAGTTAAACCTATCAGTGTTAAGGGTAAAAAAGTTATTGTAAGCAAGAAAAAAGCGGAGGAAGAAAAAATAAAGAAAATTGCGGATGAGATTAAAGGAAAGATTTTTCCTGCAAAAATTCTTTTTACACCTGATAAAAAAGATAGATTTTTAGTTGTGTCGTTCAATTATAACGGAAAAACAGTGAAAGGAATTATACCGGTAGAGGAACTTTCAGGAAAAATAGTTAGCTATTCAAAAGGAGAAGAAATCAAAGCAGAAGTTATCTCGTACGATGAGAGGATGGAAAGCATAATATTAAGTGAAAGCAGAGCTGTATTGAAGGAAATGTCAAATAAAAAATCGGGTTTTTCTCTATCTTCACTACTTGATTCAATAGGCAGTAGCAGCAAAGAAAAATAAATGAGTAGATGAAATCATTTATCACCTATCAGTTAAGATTTTTTGCTTCTCTATTTGGGAAAGTATATTTTGAAGAAGTTATTATACATTTCGGAAGATTTGCGAGAATGAACTTGCTCCCAACCATAGGTACTTCTGTCCCTTTTGCAATAATAACTGCGTTTCATGCGTGGACAGCTTTGGAGCTTTTTGGTGTCCAGAGGTTCCTCTCCGGCGCTGTCTCTCTCGTTATGTTCAGGGAGGTTGCACCCGTCATATCAGCTCTAATAATTACTGCTGTTTCTGGAACAGCAATAGCATCAGAAATAGCTCTGATGAAGCTCCGAGGAGAATTTACATATCTTGAAGTGATCGGAGTCTCACCTATGAGATTTGTGGTAGTTCCACGAGTAATAGCTATATCTTTCGTATGTCCCGCTATTTTTTCTGTTATATCAATAACATCAATAGCTGGAATTTTTGTTTATTTTGTTCATGTAAAAGGTATGGCTCAGGGGACTTTTGATGAGATGTGGAACATCATTTCAATTCGTGATATTGTTGGTGGTCTTACAAAATCATTTATATTTGGTTTTATCATCGGAAATATCTCTGGCTTTCTTGGATTCAACGCAGAGGAATCATCTGAAGGTGTTGGAAGAGCATCATCAATATCAGTTGTAGTAAATTCTTTGGTGTTCATTATCGTTAATGTCATACTATCGTATCTCATTTTCGGAGGGGTCACTCCAGAACTCAGATAGAAGCTGGACATCTTCTAATTCCATCTTATAAAGCTCGTCTCTTATGATAGAGGAAAGGTGAAATTTATCAATATCAAAGATTCTTTCTTTCCCGTTGTGAATTATCTTCCTAACGCTACCCACCCCGAGAACTGATCCGGATAAGAAAACTTCATCTGCTTCCATAATATCTTCCGGTTTTATAAACTCCTCACTAACTTCAATAGAAAGTTTCTCCTTACATATCATGATTATTTTTGACCTTGTTATCCCACTTAAAATCCCAAGATTTAGGGGTGGAGTAAAAACTTTCCCATCTTTGACCCAAAAAATATTTGTTCTCGTTCCTTCTGCTATAAATCCACCAGACAAAAATATGCCTTCATCTATGTTTTCTCTTTTGAGTCTTTCTCTCAAAACTACATTTTCAAAGTAGCTTATAGGTTTTAATCCAGAAGAGAAGGAATTAGGATTTCTCTCGTACGGAAGAATTTGGATGGTAAGATTTGAGGTTTTTGAGTATGGAAAATCATCTGTGAGCAAGAAAATATGAAAATTGAGGTTATCTTCTACGAGGAATATTCTCAACATACCAATTTCTAACTCACCTGAAACCAAAACAGATGCAGATATTATTGTTTCCGGATCAGGATATTTTCCCCATACATTTTTTGAGAAATTTATAAGTCTTCTGATATGGTCTTTTATAAATACTGGTTTACCTTTCAAAATTTTCGTTGTTTCAAATAGTCCGACTCCTGAAAAAAGTCTGACAGCAATTTCTTTATCAACAGATTGAATCTCCTGAGCTTTTCCATCAAATATTTTGTAAAGTTTCATCATAGCTATGTTAAGGAAAGATATGCGGCTCCGAAGCTCACAGCAGAAGCGGTTTCATCTATCCATATATCCCACCCTATAATTCCCCCTTCTGTTTTAAGACCTTCTGATATTTTTAAAAGAGCAAATATTGGAGAAAACCCACAAACACGTCGGGAGTTCCCATCTGACATGACACTATCTAAAAAGCCTTTTGCAGAATTAGATGCAAACTTACTTAAAGAAACTATATCTTTAAGTCTTACCAAAGATATATCGTATGGGGTGCAAGGACCGTCTCCAAATCTTGTACCTATATGAGCAAAATCTGCCCCTGCAATGAGGACAAATTTTTTACCTCTCAGTTCAGAAAATAGAACATCTTTCATTTTTGAAACAAGGTCATTGAAAGTATTTTCATTACTTTCTGAATAGGAACACAAGATAGGGATGATTTGAGCTTGGGGAAAAAGGAACTTTATAAAAACAGCTTGGTTTTCTACTGAATGTTCATTTTTGTGCAGGAATTCATCTTCAAAAGTGGAATTACCAAGAGTCTCTTTCAATTTTAACACGATGTCTTTGCAGTTTTTGAGAATTCCAAATGGGGTTTCAAAATCTTTATCTGTAAGAATAAATGGATGAGGAGATGCAGCGTGAGATGTTCCAAGCACAACAAAAAAAACTTCTTGTTCTTTGATTGAATTCTTTATAAAATTCCAAACTTTCCCATAAATTTTCATACCATTAGTTATTTCTATATGGGGGGATATTACTCCAAAAATATTTTCTGATTTATCTTGCGATGGAAAAAGTTCAAGGATTGACTCAAAAAATTTTTCTGCTTCTTTTCCTCCTGGCGGGAAGGATTTACCGGAAAGGATTGATTTCCTTATCTTTTGTGACTTGAACTCCAGTTTTTTACTTTCCTTTATGGTTCTGAAATTTGGGGAATCCAGAAATCCGTTTTCATCAAGTATCTTTATAAAGTTTTTGATTTCATTTTCTGGTATGCTTATATTGTACATAGTTTGTAAAGCTTGTTTTATATCATTTTCGGTTCTTTTGCCATCAAGCATAGATAGTATGATAACTGAGATTTCGTTAAGTATGATTGTTTTGTCTGTATATCCTGCGACATCACGCAAGAGGAACTTCCCATCCCCAATGGGCATTACTTCTATATTCTCTCTTATGCGAGGCTTCGGAGAAAGGTCAATTACATTCATACGAATAAAGTCGGTCTATAAAAATTTTTATTTAGAAAAAAATTATTATTTTTTCAAAAAAGTGAAAAATTTAGAAAATTCACAGAAGGAGTGAATAAATTTTTTTGGGTACTATTAGCTTTTTGCTTACCTTATGCTGATAGTTGATTGATAGTAGATATATGTCGCAGGAAGGAATTTATGATTTTACGGAGGAAGAGATAAAAGATATAAGGAATATAATATGGAAACATAGTGGCATATATATTGAGGACTCAAAATTATACTTTCTGAAATTCAAAACTTCATCAAGATTGAAGATAACGAGATTAAAGCCGAAGGAGTATATAGCTTTACTGAAAGATTCGTCAAAAGAATTGAAGGAACTTATTGAATCAATAACGATAGGAGAAACCCAGTTTTTCAGAGATAAAATTCAACTTGATACTTTTTTTGACAAGGTTTTCCGTGGGTATGTACAGCAAAGAATACAAAATTCAGATATTATAACAATTCTTTCAGCAGGTTGTGCAACAGGGGAGGAACCTTACACTCTCGCAATATACATGTTAGAAAAATTTCCACTTGCAAATTTCAAAGTTTTAGGTGTGGATATAAACGAAAATTTCATAGAGAGGGCGAAGGAGGGAATATATTCATCTTACTCAGTAAGAAGTGTTCCTCCGTTTATTCTTACAAAGTACTTTGATAAAATAGATCAAGATGATTGGAGAATAAAAGATATAGTCAAAAAATATGTCTCATTTGAAAGAGTAAATCTTATGGATAAACTTAAAATGAGGCTTTTGGGCAAATTTGATGTTATATTCTGTAAAAATGTAATAATATACTTTGATGAGAGTTCAAGAAACAAGGTTGCAGAATATTTTTGGTATATTTTGAAAAAATCGGGTTTTCTTGTTTTAGGACCAGCTGAAAGAATTCGTATAGTTTCAGAAATTTTTGAACCAGTTTTTGAAAGCGGAATGTTTTTTTACAGAAAAACGGAGAAAACTCTCGATGAACTTCTTTAAAAATGGAATAAACCTAAAAAATGAAGAAACAAAAGAAAGGATAAGAAAAAAGAAGAAAAAATAAAAGGAGATGGGAGAAAAAATCAGAGTATTTGGAATAATACTTGCAGCAGGAAAAAGTGAAAGATTCAAAAAAGGCTTTCTCAAAAAGGGAAAAGGAACGAATGATCTTTACCTTTTTGAAAAAATAGCAAAACCAAAATGTTTTTTAGAACTTGGGGGGAAAAAAATAATAGAGTATTCAATAGAAAAGTTCATTGGATCTGTTGATTTTCTCGTAATTGCGACTCCGCCAAAGAATAAAGAAATTTTTATAGAAGTAGATGAAATTGCAAAAAAATATGTTGGCAAAGGAAAAACAAAGGAAATATTTACTGTATATGGAGGGAAAACACGGTGGGAATCTTTTTTGAACTCACTCAAAACAGTTCAAAGGCTGCAACCGAAAAAAGATGATATTATAGTTGAACACGATGGCGCAAGACCTCTATTTTCCCTAAACTTACTAAAAAAAACAATAAACTCTGCTAAAAAAGTAGGCTCTGCTGTACCTTTTTTGACTCCATACGAGACAGTCAGAACAATAAGAAAATATAAAATAAAAAAAGGGAATATAGTAGAGAATGGAAACAACGATATATTTTTATTTGATGACGAGATAGATAGGCAAAAAGTTGCTCTCATTCAAACTCCCCAAGCGTTCAAATACAATCTGATAGAAAGAGCTATAGAATTTCACACAAAAAAAGGAAAAAAATTAGAAGAGTTGAGATTTACTGATCTTGCAGGATTCATATTCTCATCACAACAAAAAATATTCGGAATAAAAGGTGAGAGAGAAAATATAAAGATAACATATTTTGAAGACCTAAAAATTGCTGAAAAGCTGATTGAATTGAGAAATAATTTGATTTTTAAGCAATAAGTTTTTGCTTTAAGTTTTGACTTTAAAAACTTCAATAAATGCATTTGGGGGAATTTCAACATTTCCTATCATTTTCAATTTCTTCTTCCCTTCTTTTTGTTTTTCAAGGAGTTTTATCTTTCTTGTCACATCTCCACCATAGCACTTTGCTGTAACATCTTTTCTATAAGGTTTTATTTCTTCTCTTGCAAGTATCCTTGAACCAATTCCGACCTGAATTACAACCTCAAAAAGCTGGCGAGGTATAAGTTCTCTTAACCTTTGAGCAATTTCCCTTGCTTTTCTTTGAGCTTCCTCCCGTGGAACAATAATAGAAAGTTCATCAACTTTTTTTTGGTTTATATAGGTGTCAAGTTTGACAATATCTGCTTCTTCCCAGCCCTCAAATTCGTAATCCCAGGAAGCAAATCCTTTTGATGAAGCTTTTATCTCATCGTTGAAACCAAAAATAATAGAAGATAGTGGCATAGAATAAGTTATAACCGCCATATCGGATGAAATTTTGAGATCCAACTTTTTTCCCCTTCTTTCTTCACAAATTCTCAGAATATTTCCGATGTATTCTTGGGGAGTATGGATGGTAACTCTTACTTTCGGTTCCTTTATAGTTTGTATCCTATCTGGTGAAGGGAATTGGGAAGGACTTTTTACCTCTATTTCCTCTCCGTTTTTGAGAGTAATTTTATATGCAACTTGTGGAAAAGTTGTAACTACATCTACACCAAATTCATCTTTTAATCTTTGAGATGTAACTTCCATGTGTAAAGTCCCAGAGAAACCTATTCTGAACCCAGCTCCCAAGGCGGGTGAATTTTCATACTCTACTTCAAGGGAATAATCATTGAGCTTTAATTTCTCAAGGGCATCTTTTAGTTTTTCATATTCCTCTGGTTCTTGTGGATAAAAAGAAGCAAAAACCACGGGTTTTATCTCACGGAACCCGGGAATTGGGCGAGATACAGGATTTGTAGCAGAAGTTATAGTATCTCCAACTTTAAGATCTCCTATATTTTTTGTTCCTAAAATTATAAATCCGACATCACCTTCTTCAATAAAATCTCTATCAAAAGTTTCTCCTCCTCTTACAACTCCTAATCTCAAAACATTGAAAATTTTTCCTGTTGAGAAAACCTTAACTTTATCCCCTTTTGATATTTTCCCATTAAATACTCTAACAAGAGCTACGACTCCCCAGTACTGATCATACCAGGAATCAAAAATCAAGGCAGAAAGAGGTGCACCCTCTTCATACTTTGGAGGAGGAATTTTGTTTATAACCTTTTCAAGCAACTCTTTTACTCCCTGTCCTGTTCTTGCACTTACAAGAACTATATCTGATGTATCAAGTCCTATTATATCTTCTATTTGTCTTTTTGTTCTTTCAACATCACAAGATGGCAAATCTATTTTGTTTATTGCAATAACGATTTCAAGTCCCCTTTCAACTGCCCAATATGCGTAAGATAGAGTTTGGGCTTGAACTCCCTGTGTCCCATCAACGAGCAATATTGCTCCCTCACAAGCAGACATAGCCCGGGATACTTCATATTGAAAATCAGCGTGTCCTGGGGTATCTATGAGATTGAGTTCATACTTTACGCCGTTGTAATTATATTCAAGGTAAGCCGTCTGAGACCTTACAGTTATTCCTCTTTCTCTTTCCACTTTTAGATTATCAAGGAACTGTTCTCTCATTTTTTTCGGATCAACTGCACCAGTTATCTCCAAGAATCTATCTGCAAGGGTTGATTTTCCGTGATCTACATGAGCTATTATACAAAAGTTTCTTTTGTTTTCTTTGAACTTCATATCAGAAAAGTTCTCTGACTTTTTTTATTTCTTCATCGGAGAAAATTTCAGTAGTACATATAATATAAGCATCTTTTTTGAGACCGGTCAAAGCTTCAAACTCAATTTCATCAAGAAACTTTGGCAAGATTCTTTCTAACCTTATTGGGGGTAAAATTTCGTTCTCCAAAAATTTTTCTTCATCTATATCAGCATAAACTGGGAACTCTTTGAGATACTCTGCTTGAAAGATAGGTTTTAATTTCTCTCTTAAAAACAATGAATTTTTTTCGGAAATTTGGGCTATTTTTCTAAGACCCTCGGCTCCGTAATATTTCAAAAATACAGCTGCTCTTACTGCAAGCAAGGAAGTAGATGTACATATATTAGATGTTGCTTTTTCTCTTCTTATATGTTGCTCGCGAGTTTGTAAAATCATAGCATAGCATGTATTACCTTCTTTATCTTCCGTCTCTCCAATAATTCTTCCCGGCATCCTTCTTATGTTTTCTTTTTTTGTGAGAAAAATTCCCAAATTTGATCCACCAAAATACGGATAATTTCCAAGTGGCTGCCCTTCTGAAACTACAATATCTGCTCCAAAACTTCCTGGAGGTTCTAAGATAGCCATATCTATGGGATCTGGAACTGCGACAACTAAAATTCCTTTTGATTTTCTTCTTGCATCTTCTATATCTTCAATAACTCCCAAAAAATTAGGGTACTGTATAACGAATATATCTTCATTTTCTTTAATTTGAGTTCTTCCATCTTTCAAAGGTATTATATCAAATTCAATTTCAGAAGATTTGAGATATGATGTGACGACTTCGAGCCAGAGTGGATTAATTCCTGCTGAAAGAAGAACTTTCTTTTTTGTGATTTTGTGAGCCATAATGCAAGCTTCCGCAAGAGCCGAAGCACCTCCATACATACCTGCATTTGAAACATCCATATTAAAAAGCTCCGTCATGAGGGACTGAAAATAAAATAAAGCTTTCATAATTCCTTGGCTCATTTCGGCTTGATATGGAGTGTAAGAAGTGAAAAATCCTGGAAGAGAAGATACGAAATCACAAACTGCTGGAACATAATGAAAATATACTCCACAACCTGCAAGTGAATAAAAATAAAATTTATTTTTGTTTGCTATTTTCTGAGCTAATTTTAAAACTTCAATTTCATCTAATCCTTTTCCTAATCCTAAATTATCTACCTTGAACTTTTCGGGAATATCATCAAATAGATCATCTAGGGATTTTATACCTAAAAATTCCATCATTTCTCTTATTTCTTCTTCGGTGTGGGGTACGAAATCCATATCAAGAAAGGTTAAATGAAAAAATACCAATCTTCTTTTTTGGCAATATCTTTTATTGGCTGTTTGGGAATTTTCATCATGCACGATATTGAAAAATATGATTTTGTAATAAAACCAGTTCTTGAGGAAAAAGGTGAAATCAGGGTATGTGCAGTGGGTGGATTTGTAAGAGATATAATATTGAAAAAGCCTGTGAGCGATTTTGATTTTGTAGTTGAGGGTAATCCAGAACCTCTTGCTATGAAACTTTTTGGAAGACTTATGGGTAAAAATCTGAAAAAATATGAAAAATTTGGAACGATAGGATTTGAGTTTTTTGGAGGAGTAATAGATTTTGCAAGAGCACGGGAGGAATTTTATCCTGTTCCCGGGAAACATCCAAAAGTTTTCTTTGTTGACAACATAGAAAGAGATTTGAAAAGGAGAGATTTTACTATAAATGCTATGGCTATGGAAATTGACCCATCAAAAGATTACAAAGTTATAGATTTATTTGGTGGAATTGAAGATATAAAAAAAAGGAAAATAAGAGTTCTTCACAGGAAAAGTATTTCAGATGACCCAACAAGAATTCTAAGAGCAGCAAGACTAAAAGTAGTTTTAGATTTTGAGATAGCTGAGGAAACTCTTGAATCCCTTGAACTGGCAAAGGAGATAGGAGCATTCAAGAATGTTGAGGGGGATAGGTTTTGGAGCGAGATCAAAATTGCAAGCAAAACTCCGAAATTTTCTGATTTCATCTTAGAACTTGATAGGCTTTCTGTATTATTTTCAATAAATCCGGCTTTATCTCTTGGAGAAAAAGAAAAATCAAAGCTGAAAGAGTTAGATAAACTTGAAGATAATGACTTGAAACTTGCAAAATTTCTTCTGATATATTATGAAAGATCACCTGAGTTAGGATATGAAATAGCAAGGTTTTTCAAAGTATCAAAGAAAATAGAGAAGCTAATGGTAAATATGCAGAACTAAAATGAATAATTTGAAACTTTTCTCAAACAGAAAATTTTTTTATTAAAGCAACAGACAAAAGTAAAAATATATCAATTAAAGATTAAAAAGATTATTTATTTTTATTATGACAAAATTCAACGGAGGGGGCGAAGAAGAGAGAGATATAATAGAGGAGGAAAAAATAGAAGAAGAAAAAGAAGTAGGTATAATATATGATGAATATTTTCTTGAACATAAACCGTTTTATTCTCATCCTGAAAATCCATCAAGGCTTACTGCAATAGTTGAGACTTTAAAAATATCGGGAGTGTGGAAGATGCTCAAAGAGATAGAGGACATAGATAAAGTACCGCCGGAAGAAGTTTTTGATCTTTTACACAAAGTTCATTCGGAAGAGCACATCCAGATGGTAGAAAGCTTGAAAGGTCATTACGGCAGTATAGATGCGGACACATATTACTCCCCGGAGACGCCATCAGTAGCTTTCAGAGCAGCTCAGGCTTCTGCAAGAGCGGTTCAAGAAGTTCTTGAAGGGAAAACGAAAAAAGTTTTTGTTCTTGCAAGACCCCCGGGACATCATGCGACTTTCAGAGAAGCTATGGGATTTTGCATATATAACAATGTAGCGGTAGCAGCAGAAAAAGCAAAAGAAATGGGAGCAGAAAAGATACTCATCGTAGATTTTGATGTACATCACGGAAACGGAACACAAGACATATTCTGGAAAAGAGATGATGTTTTGTTTTTCTCAACTCATAGGTATCCATTTTATCCAGGAACAGGAAGGTTTGATGAAATAGGTGAAGGAAAGGGAAAAGGCTACACTGTAAATGTTCCACTACCAGGAGGGCTTTCTGATGGGGAGTATGCGAAAATATATGAGGAAATTTTGTTGCCGGTTGCAGAAAAGTTTTCACCAGATATAGTTATAGTTTCAGCTGGATTTGATGCTCACTATAAAGATCCGCTTGCTGATATGAGGCTCACAGAAGAAGGGTTCTCTTACATAACTTATCTTATTTTGAATTCAGCAAAAAGCTCAAAAGGATTTGTTTTCATTCTTGAAGGTGGATACAACCTTGAGGGTATAGCTCAAAGTGTAAAGGAAGTAATTTTGACATTAGCTGATGCAAAATCTCCTGAAAGAGCTAGAACCATACAGAATATAGACCGGATATTGTTTGAAGCAAAAAAACATTTTGAAATGTGGCTAAAGTAGAAAATATAGTTATTAGCCATAACCTTCAAGTATGTCTTTTAGTTTCATAATAATGATTTTAAAATTCTCGCTTATGTAATATTTTCTTTGTTCTGCATCTAAAATTGAGCCAAGCTTTTTCTTTTCTTCCCCAAGTGCCTGCCACCGCATCTACCCGTTCTACGAGCTACCTTTCTTAGGATTAGTGGAAAAATGAAAAAATAAATTTTCCGATTAAAATAAATGTTATGGATGGATTGCAAATTTTTAGCATAATAATAGGAACAGCAGGGGTTATAGGAAGCTTTATTGCACTTGCTACCCATATCATAAACAAAAGAATT
>Ga0326762_1000011_pt1 | contig 137464 bp, 116 predicted proteins | sample NORPS_S_FD_207669 | JGI IMG/M metagenome (GOLD analysis project Ga0326762, IMG submission 207669) | Hot spring sediment microbial communities from Norris Geyser Basin, Yellowstone National Park, WY, United States - NOR.PS_S | ecosystem: Environmental > Aquatic > Thermal springs > Near-boiling...
AAGAGGTAGAAACTTATGATTCCATAGATGAGTGTATAGATAAAATAAAGTATTATCTTTTGAACGAAGAAGAAAGAGAGAAAATAGCGAAGGCAGGACAGGTTAGAACATTGAGAGACCACACATATGAGAAAAGAATTGAAAAACTATTTGAGTTTTTTGTGAGATATGAAATTATTTAATAAGTACGATCTGTTAAATATAGACATAGTTTCAAAACTGATGTATGATAGTTTTATAAAATATAATTTCAAATGGCGGACAATTTTTTCAGGCGCATTTGCGCAAATGCGTTAGACAGAACAATAATCATATACATTTCATCTATTCTTTCCGAAGGCAAAATAATGATTTTTATTATATTATTTTTAATCTTTGATTTCACATTAGGGGTTCTTTTCAGATCTATTTTCTCTCAAACACCGGGAGACATAATATTCGGAATAAAGATAGAAGCTCACCCAAAATTCAAACTTCTACTAAGATGGATATTAGGATATATATCTCCATTTACTGCATTTTTACTTCACATACCAGCTGGGCAATGGAAAAGTTTGTTAGATACAATATGTGGAATAAAAGTAGAAAAAATAAATTGAAATTTCATCAAAAAGTAAAGTGTTAGTATAAGAGGAAGCAAAAAATAAGGAAAGAAAATCCCCCCGCAAGAAACGGGGGGAGAATTTTTTTAGGCATCAGGGACCTCAAGAATTATTCTTTTGTTGAACTTAGCACTTGCAGCAGAAACAAGTGCTCTCATTGCCTTTACTATCCTTCCTCCTTTACCTATTATTTTCCCTATTTCTTCTTTATTTACCCTAAGTTCAATTATTGCTGTTCTTTCTCCTTCAACAAGGTTTACTCTAACCTCATCCTCTTTATCTACTATTGTTTTTGCTATTTTTTCTATCATTTCTTTTACGACCTGCGTAGAATTAACATCAGCCATAGCAGAGCACCTCCCTTTTTTCACAAAATTATAAGTTCAATAGGCTTTTTTATTTTAAAAAAATTAATAATAAAAGTTCCTATTTTCTGAAATTTTTACTTAATAAAAATCTCCAAATCTCTTGGAAATTTCAGAAAAATAATCAAGGAGATAAAGTATTGATAAAACAAAAATATGGAAATCCTATTACCTATATTTATTTACATTATCATATTTCATCATGAAGGAGCAACAATAGAGCACGGGGCAAAAAAAGCAGTTGGAATTTCTCCTTTATTCTCGCAAACAAAAATTTTAGAAAACATAGGGGAAAAATGGTCTATTTTCACAACTTTGTTTGGTGAATACTCTTTTTTTGAAGATAAACTTTCTTTAAGGCTGGACATACCTTTTGCTTTCGTAAAGCGGAAACTTCTCTTTTCTGATATTGCTACCACATTGAAATTTACTTTGAGAGATTTGAAAGATTTTGAGCCTACCTTTCTTTTCATTTCGGAATTCCCAACAGGTCAAGATTACGCAACATCTGGACATTTCGCTGTTATACCAGGATTTGCTTTTGAGTACCATATTCATAAGCCATATCATATTCATATTCACGGGTTTTTAGGTCCGCGATTTGCATTAGGTAGGGAAAGTCATACCGATGATTCCGGGAAAGAAAACCATGATCATATGCATACTCTATCTTCTTCTGATTTGCATAGTTACGGAGCTCATAAGATAAATTACGCTTTTCCGCATTCCGAAAATGAAATTATGGGACATATAGGGGTAATGGTTTTATTCTCTGAAATTGGTTTTGATTTGAGACCTTCATTTTTTTTTGAGGATTTTAAAACTTTTGTCTTGCAGCCACAGGTTGGTTTGATATATATTTTAGAACTTGAAGATGGGAAATCATTTAACTTTAACTTATTCGGCTTTTGGGCACTTCAAGGAATAAGAGAGGGAAAAGGCATAGGTTTATTTTCTTATCTGAAATTCTGATTTTTCTACCGTTCAGAAATTCTGTGTAGATTTTTTTTTACTTTTATTTCTTGCTTATTTGCTTTTCTTTTTTGGTTACTAGCGATATTATCTTTTGTAATGTCTTTTTGTCTACTTTTGAGAAATTGAATCCTGCCTTATATTTTCCGTCCGCGCCCAGGGAGTAATGTTTGAGAATTGCTCTACCGTCTAATTCTGTTTTTTTATCTTTAATTCTTATTGTGAATCCTACCTCTTCATTTAGCATCGGAAGGAAATACTCAATCATTCTATCTTTTACGCTCATATAAACTGAAAATCCTCCTAAACTTATATCTAAAAGAGAGCAAAACAGAGCATATCCACTATCTCTTTTTATTATTACTTCACTACTTTTATTCACCCTAATTCTCATATACCTTCTTCTTTCACATATTTTCAAGCTATCAGGACTTTCAAGTATTAAGAGTGGAGGGTTTGAACCTTCTATTTCATCTTTTACACTGGTTTCAAACATAATTATCCCTCTTTCAGATGTGAACCTGAATTCATATTTTTTCCCTTTCTCAAATCTTTCTGTTGTACGTAATATGATGTCTCCGTTACGAGTTCCAACTATATATCCCGTTCTATTTTCGCCCTTCCTTTTTACCTCAACTTCCACTATATTAGTTAAAATTCCTTCTAATACTCTTTTTGATCTTTCTCCTTTAATTTCAACCTCAAACATTCTCGGAGATATGTCAAAAAGACTCATAAGAAATATTTTAAATTCTTTTTTTTAGTTTTTCTTGAATCCCTCTTTTGCCAAACTTTTCCCTTTTTACGGTTTTGGTTATAATGAAATCTTTTTCTATCTGACAAATTACTTTTTTGTTTTAGAAATTTTCTATCCGTAATAAAGACTTAATAAAATATGATTTATGGAAAAGGGACAAAAGAAAGCGGAAAAATTAATATCTGACGAACTTTTAGAGATATTGGCTTGTCCCAAATGCAAAGGGGATCTTGTTCTTGACGAAATAAACTCAGGTCTTATTTGTGAATCTTGCAAACTCTTTTATAAAATAGAAGATGGAATACCGATAATGCTTATAGATGAAGCCGTTCCACTTGATAAGATAAAAAGAAGCTAAATTAATTTATGTTTCTACCTCAAAAAGAATGAGTTTATCGCTACTTTGTTTGAAAAGAATTTTAATTTTCCCGTCAAAATCATTAAAGATGAAAATAGGAAATTTCTTTCCACCTTTTTTCTTCTCACTCTCTTTCATAAAAACTATAGCGTCATCTAATGTTATAGGTTTTTCTATTCTAACTTGTACTCTCTCTATTTTGGTTTCCAACTCCTCCTCTGACGATATTTCTTCTGACATTTTTTCCTCAAATTCCTCTATTTCCTGTGGTATATCTCTTTTCGTTTTCATCTCCTCTCTCATTTGCTTTTCAAATTCTGTTTTGAGTTTCTCAATTTGTCTTTCAACCTCATAAGCAAGTTTATCTATTATTACTCTTGGATCCTCTCCCGATTCGCTCGTGTATATTACAGGAAAGTTTCTTTTTGAGACAGTTATTATTATTTCTCCTACTTTTTCCTTCCCTTCCTTCTTGTATATAAAGTAGGCTTTTGAGTTCTCTTTCATGCCATCGGGTATTTTTGAAATGACTTTCGAAAACTTTTCAATAAAGTACTGCTTTATATAATCTGTTATATCTATATCTTTGCTGAGAATTTCTAATTTCATCCCGTTTATTTGTTCCTCCATGTTTTTTTCCTCCCCACAAGATTTCGGGTTTATACATTAAATTAATTTTATTGATTGCTTTCTTGTATTATGGTTTCATCAGAAATTTTTTAATTACCTTTTGCAAAGTCTCCTGTATGCTTTCACTTATGCTCCTATTGTCTTTTAGCTTTCTTCCCACAAAAAATGGCAAAACAATTTTTTCATTATAGCCTTTTTTATTTATTTCTCCTTTAAATCCTCTTAACTTACCGCATATTATTTCACCACCCCACAATATTTTACCTACTACTATCCTTTCGGTCACTTGAGCAGTAGAAAACATTAAAAGAACCTTTGTATTTTTCAGTAATATATCAGAACTTGGTAAAATTATCAGAATATCTTCTTCTTCCGGCATTTGAGGTAAATTATCTTTCTCTGACAGAACAAAGATTTCTTTTCCATATTCTTGCCTTAATTTATCTGAAAAATTTTTTATTTCTTTTTTTATTTCTTCTTCTACGAAAATTACATACTTTGTGCGTGGCAAAAGAGAGTCCCTTATATTTTTCATAACGATGTTTAAATCTTGTATGTTATTTGAACTGAAATCAACTATAAAGTAGATTTTAGGCTTTTCTGCGGGAAACTGAAGCTCCTCAAAGATTATATCTACAAACTCGCTTATTTTTCCTTTATCTGATGTGAAAGTTGTATCTAGTGCAAATGCCAGTTTTAGATATTCCTTTAATATTGGTATTTCCTCTTTTTTAAACTCTTCTTGATTCAACAGAGCAAGCGAAAGGAGAATATCAGCTATTTCAGGATTGATATTATCATGATAAGCTTTTTTTATTATTTTGCAAGCTTCGTTTATCTTACAAAGTTTTATTAGGGTTTTTGAAAGCTCAACGAGATATCTAAAATTTGCTTCTTTTTCCACTAAATTACTTAAAATCTCTTGCGAAATTTTCATATTTCTTTCAGCAGGTGGAATATTCCTCAGTAGAACAGCTTTTGCAAAATTTAGAAAGTTTTCTATCTTTTTTTTCTCTATATCTCCATAGAAAAATTCATTTTTCAACTCTGGAAATATTAAAGGAGGAGGGATAAGTTGAGGAAAAGCAGGAAGGATGAAAATGTTATTTTTTATTTTCTGAAATTCCTCATCAGATAAATTCAGAAGTCTTTGGTAAGATAATTCAAGCAAAACATAAGCCTCTTCATATTTTCCTTGCAATATCTTTACAAAACCTAAATTCAGAGGTGTCTGAAAATCATCCGGGTTCCTCACATTATAAGAAATCTTTTCTTCCACTATCTTCTTTTCATCTTCGTTTAGAAACAAAATAGAATATGGAAGGAAAAAAGATTTTAATGAATAGATTAAATTTTGGGTTTCAAGGAAATTTTTATCTTGAGTTTCTTTTTTCTGTCGGATGATATTATCTTCTCCTTCTATTATATTATTATCTTCTTTGAGCAGAATTTTTATTAATTTTGTTGACATAAAACTTTCAGCATTTTTTGGAATTGGGAAAATTCGTGAAAGTGGGAAAATTGAGAATACATTATAGATTTTTTCTTCTTTCTCCTTTTCTTTTTTCCCTTTTGTTTTTAGTTTTTCTAATCTTTCATTTTTTTTCTTTTCAATTTCATCAATATTTTCCTGAATCTTTCTTATAAGTTCAAGAAGTCTTACATGTGGGAGCATCTTTTTTCGCAGATCAGAAATTCTTTCAAGTCTTTCATCAAAATCCGAATTTTCAATATATTCAATTGTTTTTGAAATAACATCTTCTAATTTGTCAAAATCGTCATAAACAAAAAAATCCTCATTTTCCTTATAAATTTCTTTAAAATGATCAGAGTTTGTAATAAGTGATGCTCCAAAAAGGGGTGCTTCTGGTCTTTGAATCTCTTTTCTTCTATGGTATGCAAGACAAATTTTTACATCAGATAAGATATTCTCATATTCTTCTTTTTTAAGATAAGATGGATTTATTTTTATTTTAAGCTTTCTTTTATGAGCAATTTCAATTACTTTCATAATAAGCTTACCCTTTTCTGGAAAAAGAAGAGTGTCCATATTTCCTGAATAGAAAATATCTATTTTTCTTTCTTTCGGCTTTTTTAGTTTTGAGATGGCGGTTATTGGTTCATAACCGAACCATATCGGGAATTTTATAGTATGCCTTGAAAAATTTCTGATAACTCTTTCGGTTTCTTCTGAAAAACATACAACGGAGTCAGCTAATTTCATAAGTTCTTTTGACCTTACTATTTCATAATCAAAATCGCATGTGATAAAAACGATCGGGAAAGGACACTTGTGAATTTCCAAAGGTAAAAAAACATATTCAGGACCTTGTATCAAAAACAAATCTGGCATCCAATTACTTGGAAGTTTATTGATAACATCAAAAATGCTATCACCTGGATTGAAAATTACATCTCCGAGTTGAGGTAAGAAGTTCAGAGTTAATATTTCAAAACCGTTCTCTCTGAAAAAATTTTTTTTGCTTTTTGCTATGTATCCTAAATGTAGGTTGCTTATTGGGCTCTCGCCTAAATTTATACCTAAAAGAAGAATTTTCATATTGAGGGAATAAGTGAAAATATAAAAAATAAATGAAAATATAAAAAAATTGAGGAGATTAAGAACTTTGCTTTTATTTTGAAGATTTCTCTCTTATGTAGTTTATAGCATCTTTTACTGTTCTTATTTTATCTAGATCTTCATCTGGGATTGATATGCCGAATTCCTCTTCAAGCTTCATTATCATATCAACAAGATCAAGCGAATCAAGACCGAGATCCTCAATAAAAGAGGCATCATCTCTTATATCTGAGACACTTTTTCCTGCTTTCTCTGCAATTACACTTTTTATCTTCATTTCAAGCTCATCCATCTTTTCTCACCCCCTGCTAACAAGAAAATATAATTAACAATTAAGAACAGAAAAAGGATAGTTCGCTTAAAAACAAAATAAAAGCTATTTTAAAGTTTAGAAAAAAAACAGAAATTTTCTATTTTAAAATTTATGGTATTCTTGACAGGAGCAACGGGGTTTATCGGGAGTTGGACTCTAAAAGAGCTATTGGAAAAAGGATACAAAGTAAGAATATCTTTAAGACCAAATTCAAATACAGAAAACATAAAAAGTTTGCTTGATAAAGTAGATGTCTATACTGGGGATCTCAGAGATGAAAATTTTGTCAGAGAATGTTTAAAGGGTTGTGAGTATATTATTCATACAGCGGGAAAGGTAGATACATCTTTGAGGAAAGAGAAATTGGAAGAAATAATGGCTTCAAACTTTATTTCAACTCAAAACATTTTCAAACAGGCTATAAGAGCAGGAGTAAAAAAAGTCGTATTTTTAGGCTCAATTTTTGGTTTGGGAAAAGCCACGGGGAAAGAGTTAGCAGATGAAAAGGTTGAATTTAATTTAGAGCATCTTGAAAAGAAAATTCCATATGTTAGAGCAAAAAGATTGTCTGAAATAATAGCAGATGAATACATAAGAGCAGGACTAAAATGTGTGAGGGTTTATCCTAACTTTTGTTTGGGTTATGGAGACATTTATTTATCTTCATCAAAAGCAATTTTGCCTTTTGTTATGGGAATGAAATTTTACTTTGATATGGGGATAAATGTTCAGTGGGTAGGGGACGCCGCAAAAGCACTTTTACTTGCACTTGAAAAAGGAAAAGAAGGAGAAAAATATATAGTTGGAGGAGAAAACATCCACTATGAAAAAATAGCAGAGATTGTTTGCGAAAAACTCGGAAAAGCTCCACCAAAAACCAAAATAAACCCAAAAATATTCAAGGTTTTTCTTTTTTTACCTCAAAGAATTTTAGATGTAATTGAAAGAAAGCTTTTTGAAAAAACAAAGTTAGATTTGGGGGCTTTGCTTATAGCATCGGAAAAATATTGGTATTACTCAGATAAAAAAGCTCGGGATGAGTTAGGATATACATCTCGTCCGGCAGAAGAAACTTTACATGAAGCTGTTGATTGGCTTTCGTCGAAATTGAGAGAAAGCAGAAGGAAAATGAAATTCTGAAAAATTGAAAATATCAAAGCCAGAGTAATAATTTTTTTATATAATGTGGTGGACGTAGCTCAACTGGAAGAGCACGGGACTGTGGCTCCCGGGGTTGCGGGTTCGAGCCCCGTCGTCCACCCCCCCTTTTTATGACAGAAGAAGAAAAAATAAAACAAATTTTCTCTTTCAAAAACATAGCAGTCGTTGGAATGAGTGATAACCCAGAAAAACCCTCAAACAGAGTTCCAGCATATCTTATGAAACAAGGATACAAAATAATTCCTATAAATCCAACAAAAGATCAAATAATGGGACTCAAATCTTACAAAAGCCTTCTTGATGTTGAGGATGAAATAGATGTTGTTAATGTTTTCAGAAGACCCGAATATGCAATAGAAGTAGTAAAGGAAGCAATAGAAAGAAAGAAAAAAAGAGGAGATATAAAGGCTATATGGCTCCAAGAAGGAATAGTAAATGACGAAGCAAAAAAACTTGCAGAAGAAAACGGATTACTTTTCATTCAAGACAAATGTATGTTCAAAGAACACCTGAGACTCAAAGGAGAGGAAACTAAATCATAAACCAAACGAACAGAGTAAATTAAAAATAAACGGTGTAAATTAAACTACAAAATTACGATAAAGAAATAATATTACTACTAATATACCGATGCGTTATATATTATGGTTTTAATAAAAATAAAAAAAACTAATTTAGCAACAATTCCACTTCATATTTTCCTTTTTTTCATCCCTTTTATTTCTTCAATAATATCTGGTTGTGCTCAGAGAACAGGAAGACCACCTCTTGAATTCAAAATAATAGAGTTCTTCCCACCAGCAGGTTTCCAGATGCCCCTTACATCTGTTCCTCTCAAAATATCAATAGCTTTTTCAAAACCCGTAGACCAATTAACTATAAACGATACAACTATCAAAGTCTTCAAAGACGGAAATGAAATAAAAAAAGAAATAAAAATAACTGATAGACAAAAAATTGAACTCTTCCCAGAAGTATCTGCACAAGGTAAATACAAAGTTTTTGTTTCAGCAAAAGTAAAAAGTATTATCGGAGAGGAACTCGGAGAAGATTTCTCGTGGGAATTTACAATAACACCTATAACACCTGAAAGAGTAACCGAAATCCAACCCCCAGAATTTCCTCCTTTGATAAAGAAAATCTATCCTGAACATGGTGCAACAGTTCCGCAAGACACAATAGTATATGTTGTATTCTCAAAAAAAATCATAAATTTGAACACATCAAACTTTTACATACAAGATATAAACGGGAGAATAGTTGATGCAGACCTCACATATTTAGAGGGGGAGAACATAGCAATTTTGAAACCTAAAAGACTTCTTGAACCATCACAAACCTATATTGTAAATCTCAGGTCAAATATAACAGCACAAGATGGAGAAACCTTAGGTGTAAATATAGCTTGGATATTCTTTACCTCCGGCATAGGAGTGGATACAACCCCTCCTGATGTTATATCTATATTCCCACCCAACGGCGCAACAGGAGTTCCAATTGATACAAAAATCATAATCTTCTTCTCAGAAGATATAGATACTGGAACCATCACATCAGGAATAAAAATATTAGAGAATAATGTAGTTGAAATTCCATTTACATTCTCATACGACCCAACAGTTTTCAAGGTAACTATAACGCCTCTTGGGGGGCTAACTCCGAACAGAAATTACATAGTAAAAGTCAAAGTAAAAGATAAAAGAGGAAATGAGATGCCGACAGAATTTATATCTTATTTCTCAACAGGAACAGGGATAGGGGTGGGTGGACCCGGAGAAGAAACCGGAGGTGGTGTAACTTCTCCCGAATCTCCCCAAGTAATAATCACTTCCCCTTCGCCAAACTCGTATGTAAAGGGTATAATGAATGTTGAAGTTAGTTTTACGGGCTCTCCGAAAAGGATTGAGCTATGGATAAATGCTGAAAAAAAACAAACAATAACTTCTCCTCCCTCTTCTCCTATAACATTCACAGAAGATACTAGAACCTACACCGATGGAGAAAAAATAGTAAAAGTAATAGGATATTATTCAAATACAACAACATCTTACTCAATCAAAGTGACTTTTGATAATTCTCCACCTTCTGTTTCAATTCAAGAACCAACTGAGGGTAAAGTAATATCAGGAACATCAGCGGAAATAAGAGTCATAACTGCTGATTCACCAGATGGGCGTTTAGAAAAAGTAGAACTATACATAGATGAAATTTTCCATTCTTCTTTAACTTCTCCTACAATCCCTCCCAACATTTTCAAGTTCTTCGTAGATACAACAGCTTACTCAGATGGGAATCACACGATAGAAATTAAGGCAAAAGACCTCGCAGGAAATGAAGGTTCGTCAGGAAAAAGAAACATAAAAATAGATAATACCCCTCCCTCTGGGTTTTTCATCTCTCCTTCAAACGACTCAGTAGTTGGAGGAGCCGTAAATGTTGAAGTAAATGCATCAGATAACATAGGAGTATCAAAAGTCATTTTCTTTGCAAACGCAGCAAATATATGTGATGCAATAACAGGTCAGTGTGAAATTACATCTTCTCCATACAGAATAAGGTGGGACTCAACATCTATTTCTTACTCGGTCGGTGTACCAATTACAGCTGCGGTTTTTGATTTAGCTGGGAATACAAAAACTTTCGGAATATCTGTAACAGTTGATAATGTCTTGCCAGTAGTAGCTATATTAAACCCAGCACCATCATCATACCTCAAAGGTTCAGCTCCCATAGATGTTTTCAACTCAGATACTTCAGGCGTCACTCGTGTTGTGATAATTATAGATAGCACTCAGGTAGCGTCTGCTATAAATCCACCATCCACTTATACATTTATGTGGAACACTCTATCTTTTTCCGATGGAACTCACTCAATAAAAGCTATCGCATACGATAAAGCCGGAAATTCAAATACTCACGAGATTTTTGTTGTTGTAGATAATACTCCACCGGTTGTGAGCATCACAAATCCTTTATCAGGCTCATTTACAAATGCAAATTCAATAAACATAGGGGCATCAGCATCAGACAATATTTTACTTGATAGGGTTGAATTTTATATAGACGGAGTGTTAGCGGGAACTGATTCAACTTCTCCGTTTTCTATTTTAGCCGATATTTCTTTGCTTTCGGAAGGAACTCACAGCATAACCGCAGTAGCATTTGATGTGGCAGGAAATAATTTCACTACACCCTCACCTACGACATTCATAATAGATAGAACTCCACCAACGGTAGGATTTACAGCACCAACAACAGGCGCAGTAGTTCAAGGAACAATAACAGTAAATGTTGTAGCAGTAGATTTAAACAAAGTAAGCACAATAAGTATAACTGCCGGAACAATAAATCTACCATCATGCACAATAAATGCAAGCTCCGGAACTTGTTCAAGAACCTGGGCTACATCGGGGGACCAAAACAATGTTATTTTGACCGGAATAGCAGGAGATTCAGCAGGGAATCAAGGGGTAACGCAAATAGTTGTTATGATTGATAACCTTTCACCCTCCGTATCTGTAACCTCACCAACAGCTGGATATGTAACTTGTCCAACAAACACGGTTCTTGGAGCATCAGCTTCTGACGCAAATCAAATCACAGCAGTAGTAATAAGATTAGTTGATATATCAACTTCAACAGAGCTTGCTTCATTTACTTTCTCTTTATCTCCGACATCTCCTGCAAATGTTTGGGCAACTTTAACTGATACCCAATGCGGAAGCGATGGTCAAAAAAGAGTTGAAGTGAGAGCTTTTGACGCAGGAGGAAGACAGGGAATAGCTTCAAGAAACTTCACAGTAGACAACACACCTCCTGGACTAAATATTACTTTCCCGCCAGATTTAGAATGTGTAGGAAATGGAATCACAAGAGTAGTCTTTACAGCATGCGATAGCATATTCTTGAACAAAATCACGGTATATGTTGATTCAACAGCTATAGCTTCAATTTCACCAGGTACAGCAATATCTTGCTCAACACCTCAGCCCTACAATATCAACTGGAATTCAAGTTTATTTTCAGATGGATCTCATCAAGTAAGGGTTGTTGCCACTGACCTTGCCGGAAATTCAACGGTGCAAATAGCTAACATTATAGTAGATAATAACTCACCAACCATAAACATAATAAATCCGCCAACAAATTCATTAATATCAGCTCCTACATCGGTCCTCGTAACATTAGGAGATTCAGTGTGCCCACCACCGACGTTTCCATTCAAAAAAGTTGAATACCAGATAGCAGTCTCGGGTGTGGGTAGTTTTAGTTCATCAACTCAGAGCTGCTCATCAACTCAAAGAATTCCTTGCACAGATACAAATGTAGGATCAGGAACTTCAACATTTTCATGGAGTGCAACAGAGTACTGCGGATTTTTCATAGTAAAAGCAGTAGGATATGATTATGTCGGAAACAAAGCCGAAACAACGGCTACATACAAGATTCATCCAGTTGGATGTCCGATAGATGAATCATGGAGCCCAATCTCTGTTCTTGGCTCAGTTAGAACAACTCCTATTTTAAGAGATTTAAACGCTGACGGAAAAATAGAGATTATATTCGGAACGGAAGCAGGTAGAGTTTATGCAGTATCAGAGGGAACAAACTTTCAAAACGGAGATGCTGCTGGGAGCCCGATAAGAGGAGTATTTTTAGAGGCTCTTGTGACAGGAATAAAAAAATTAGTATTCGGAACCGGCGGTACAGACAGAAAAATAAGAGCTCTTAACTTGACTTCTTCTTTCCTCTCATCTTTTGCGTCAGTATCAACAGAAACTGCAATTTTCTCTCCTCCATCAACGCTATATACTGACGGCTCAACAACGGTTATAATAGTAGGAGATCTCAGGGCAAGGGTATCAGAATATGTTCTATCAGCTGCTGGATTTACATTAAGAAACTGCTATCCTGCGGGAGCTCCTCTTGACTGCGGATTGAACAGCGCACCAATAACAGACCTTAACGGAGATGGGAGACCAGATATAATTTCATCACCCGTTCCAGCAGATTTTGATTGTGATGGATCTTACGACACAATAATTGTCACGGCTTCTGACGGATACATCACAGCAATAGATATAGCAACAAGAACGAAAAATTGGACTGTATACACAGGGGCACCATTAGATACTTCACCAATAGTTGCAGATTTCAATAATGATTGTGATTTTGAAATTCTTGTTGCAACAAAAGGTGGAGCTTTATACTGCATAAGTGAAACTGGTGAAGTATGTTCAAGTGCAGGTTGGTCTTCTCAATTTTTCAACGCAGGAGCTCAAATTGTTGCCCCACCGGCAGTCACAGATGTAGATTCTTGCTTATCAATAGGAGATCCGCAAAAAGAAATAATATTTGGAAACACAGGAGGGAACCTTTATATTCTATCACAATTAGGTACCCCCAAATACTCCCCCCCGAGAAATCTTGGGTCTTTCATAGTATCTACTCCAGCAATAGCAGACATAAATGGAGATGGATGTGGGGAGATTTTTGTCGCAACAGGAGATGGAAGAATTCACGGATTTTACCTTGTAAACAGGGCAGGTCAAATTTATCCAGAATATCTCACAGGATTTCCAAAATCAACAGGTGGTCCAATTTCAGCGGGTGTTTCACCTGTGATATGCGATATAGATGGGGATTCAGCGTTTGAGCTTATAATAGGAAATGATTCATCTCAGTTGAGAGTATATGATTTAGGTTCTGGCTCGGCGGGAGCAGTAAAGTGGATACCCGGAGCATATTTCTGCACTCCGGACTCACACGCATGTCAGAGAAGATGGGAAACGGCAATTTGTGGTCAGCCATAATTGATTTTGAAAGATACCTCAAGAAAGTTTTTGAGGATTCTCGCAGTTGCTCCCCATATTACTGTATCTCCTATATGAAATTCCCATCTCAAATCCCCACCTTCAATATATTTTGCAGCTAACAAATCTTCAAGCTTTATAATAATTACTTTTTCAACTTCATCTGGATTTGGTTTTGGAGTGAAGTTTTTGTCATTTACAATTCCTACTACTGGGTGAATAAGGTAGCCAGCGATAGTTATTGTGTCATCAAGAGAGCCTATTATCATAACATCTTTTGGATTTATACCTACCTCCTCCTCAGCTTCTCGGAGAGCGGTAATTTCAGGTTTTTCATCGTCAAACATAACTCCTCCGGGAAAAGCAATTTGCCCCTTATGGTCTTTTACTTTCATTGTTCTCTTTATAAAAAGAACTGCTTCGGAGGATTTAAGAATTGGAATGAGAACAGCGGATGGGGTAAGTCCTTCTAAAATCAAAGATTTTGGTTTATAATTTTTTATGTTCCGGATTATTTTCCCTAAAAGGGGGGATTTGTTTTGTTCTGTGAGTTTTTGCATAGCTTTTTATTTTGGAGCAACCAAGATTTCAAAATCGTTTGAGTTTTCATCTGCAAAGTTTTTTATTATTTTTACCTTAACTATTGTGGAAGATCCAGAATTTTGGAGTTCTGCAAAAAAATTTATCATAGAGTCTGGAGGAACTCCTCTTGCGCTTATTTCTATAAAGTTCTGAACAGGTCTTGCAGATTCAAGTTGAATATTATATTTTCTTGAAATAGAATCAATTAGAGCAAGTAAATTCTGTCCGGTTCCTTCAATTTGAGCTCTATAAGATTTTATTTCATCTGACCATACTTTCATGCGATTTAATTTTCCTTCAAAAGAATTTACTTCATCTTTGAGTTTCTCCAAAGATGAACTAATCCCCATATAAATCAAAAGTGTGGTAAAAGATAAAAACCAGAAAATCAAAGATATATATCTCTTTTTCATACTCAAAAATTTCTTTCTCTATAAGAATTTTTCTTCTTCTTTTTTAATTTCTAACTCCTCCTTTTTCATTCTAATTTTTTCGTTTTTACCTTTGAGTTTTCCTGTGAGTCTCATAATAAACGCATTTCCGTCTCTGCTTCTCACAGTTGATGTTATCTTGATATCACCCAATAGTGAAGCTAAAACATTTTTCACATTATCAATAGCTCCAAGATCTTTTATTCTCAATTCAGCTGATATTTCACCATCTTCTGATCGGAAATCTTCTATTCTCAAAACGTGATCTGAAACGCTCTGAGCAAATTCAAAAAAAGTGAGGAGAGCAGAGCTATCTTGTTCCCTTGTTTTTAACTTTGAGTATTCAATTTTCATCTGCTCATAAGGGTCAACAGCCTTTTTATCAGGAAAAGTGGCTTTGAAAACCTCATTTATTTCAGCTAAAATCTTATCTTTCCTTTCTTTTTCTGATCTGTATTCAGAAATAACGGGAAAGGAGAACAAAATCAGGGAAAGAAATACTACTATTGAGTGAGGTAAAGTCTTGTCAAGAAAAACTTCAATAGGGGATTCTTTTTTCGCTTTTGTGATTTTAACCGGGGGGTAGCTTCCAAACAGTGCAGAAAAAATAGATGTAAAAGCTGGGTCGTTATAGTTAATTTCTGGGAAAGCATCAGATGGGACCAGAATTTTTGCTTCAAAAGGAAAAAGTTCATATTTTGCACCACAAACATAAAAATTCACATCATCTTTTCTGATCTGCGATAAAATAAGGTTTGTAAAAAACTTAATATCATCTGAATCTGAGTATCTGAAAGAACCTAGTCTTATAAAATCTTTGTCTTGATAGGCGAAAGAAATGAACTTATTATCAATATCAATAAAAATTCCGTCTTTGATTTTCTTTGAAAGTGAGAGCAAGCAAACTGGTTTTAAAATAAGTTCAGAAAATCCCTTTGAAAACATATTATCACAATACAAAGAATCATATATTATGGCAAACGATGTGCCTTTCTTTTTTGGGACATAAGCGATGTATTTTTCGGTTTCTTTCAGCTCTTCCTGAGAAAGTTCAATTTCAACTGCTGATTTTGCCTTTTTGCCTCCGAAAGGTAAATCAAAAAATTTAAAAGAAAAAAAATCAGAAAAGAAAGCTCTTTTATCATCATCGGGGAAATCGAAAATCTCATCTTCTGAACTAAACCTTACTATATCTATCTCTTTTTTGCCTTGTTTAATATGAACTCCGCAAAGACCATTTATATCAACGAAAATCATTTAATAAGATAAAAATTTAGCAATAGAGAATGAAAAAATCAAATTGGCAATTTTAAGAACCAAATTCAAATCATAAAGAAACCCTACGATGCTCTTCAGCGAAGTTCCTTGCAACTTGTTTTGAAATATCCGAAACTTTTATAATATCACTGAGACTGGAAATCTTTGATGGTAAAAGATTTTTATTTTTTTCAAAGTAAGAAATTGTTTTCTCAACGACAGAATATATATCCCAAAACCTAATTTTTCCTTCAACAAAGTATGAGAAAGCAACATCATCAGCGGAAACTAAAATGCAAGGGAAAGGTTCTCCAAGTTTTGCGCACTTCCACCCCAAAAGTAAAGAAGGAAATCTCTCAAAATCCGGGTCAAAAAACCTTAAAGTTTTATCCCAAATAGATGGAATCTCAAAAGGTAAATCAGGTATTTCAGGATAAAGTAGGGCATACATTATGGGAATTCTCATATCCGGGAAATGTGAGCTGAAAATTGTAGTTCCATCTTTTAGTTCAATAGCAGAATGAACAATAGCTTCTGGGTGAATTTTCACACTTATCTTTTCTGGTTCAAGAGAAAATAAATAGCACGCTTCAATTATCTCAAAAGCCTTATTCATAAGAGATGCACTATCTACCGTTATTTTAGTTCCCATATTCCACACGGGATGTTTTATCACTCTCTCATAAGGAGCGTTCTCTATTTCAGATTTTGGAAGGTTCCAAAGTGGTCCTCCGGATGCGGTCAGAAAAACTCTCTTTATACTTTCTCTTGGATATAGGTCTATTATTTTCCATAAAGATGAATGCTCGCTATCTACTGGTAAAATTTTAGCTCCGTTTTTCTTTGCTAAATCAAAAATTAAAGAACCTGCACATAAAATAGCCTCTTTTGAAGCTACTGCTACTCGTTTTCCGCCTGAAACTGCACAGAAAGCAGGCTCAACAGAGCTGAACCCCGGGATTCCCAAAATTACTAAATCAACATCATCAAACGAAACCATCTTTGATGGCGTGACATATTCAAATTTGAACTCAAAATTTTTTTCTTTCAGTTCTCTTTCAAAATCATTTTTTTTCTCGTCTGATATCCAAACATATTTTGGTTTATATTTCAAAACTTGCTGGGCAAGGAACCTGAAATTTTTTTCAGCGCAAAGACCAACAACTTCAAATTTATCTCGGAAATTATCTATAACTTCAAGTGATTGTGTCCCTACTGAACCGGTTGATCCGAGTATAACTACTCTTTTTTTCCATTTTTCCATCGCAGAATAAAACCAGAAAATATAAATTAAACAAATTAACGCTCTATTGTTAAAAATTTGGAATCGTGTCACTAAAATTAATTATTGCTTAAAGATTCCAATCAATTAGAAATTGTGTTTTTTATGTAAAAATACTTTTTATTTCCCGATAGATTAAAATTCCTTTTTGTAAGGAGGTGTAAGTTCATGGCAGGAATAGGATTTCAAGAACTTTTGATAATTTTCTTAATAATTGCCCTTTTATTTGGTGCGAAAAAGATACCGGAACTTGCAAAAGGGCTCGGTCAAGCTATGCGGGAATTCAAAAAGGGTATGAGAGATGATTCCGAAGAAGAAAAAAATACAAAAAATCCAGATTCCGGTGAAAAAATTATAGAGGAAAAAACAAAGTCTAAACCCGAAGAGAAAATAATAAAAACAGCAAGCGAAGGAAAGGAAAATTAATTCCTTTTTATTTATTTTTTTATTCATTTTCCTATTGCGTATGGTAATAGAGGGATTTGAACACTCTCCGGGGAAAAATTGTGGATCAACATCTTTGTGGAATATATCTAAATTTTATGGGAACAGATACCCAGAACATATCATTTTCGGGCTTTCATCTGGTCTTCTTTTTTTCTATATGAAAGGTGGCTTTGGAGGGGCTTCTTATGCAATAGGCGGAAGAAATCCATTACTTGTAGAAGATTTCTTTGATAACATAGGTTTGAGTCTGAAATGGCAATCTTATGATGATTTTCCAGAAGATATAATAAAAGAAAGCATAAGTTCTGGCATTCCTGTTCTTGCAAGAACAGACCTTTTCTATCTTCCATATTATAAAAATCCTGTCCATTTCCCAGGGCACGAAATAGTTATCTTTGGATACGAGGAAAAAAATGATTCAGAAGGAAAAAAAGAGGATGTTTTTATTGTTTCTGATAGTTCATTTCCCGAACCACAAAAAGTCTCTCGTCAAGATCTTGCTCGCGCGATGTCTCCGGAGAATGTAATCGCATTTTTCAGTCTGCATAACCACATTTTACCTACGCCAAAATTTGAAGTAAAGCTCGATAAAGATAGTATAGTGAAGTCAATTCATAAAGTTTGTCAGCGTATGTTAAGATTTGATTTAGATTTTATGGGTATAAAAGGAATAAAGAAATTTCATGAAGAAATTGAACTTTGGGCTGATGCGAAAGATAGAGCGTGGGTTTTCAGGTTCGCCTATCAGGTTATAGAAAGGAGAGGAACAGGTGGCGGCTCTTTTAGGTTCATGTATTCTGATTTCCTTCGAGACTCTGCTGAAATATTTTCAGGTAAAGATAAAACCACTCTTTATGAGTTGGCAGCTGATGTTTTTTCATCTGCTGAGCTTTGGAGAAATCTTGCATTCAGGTTCAAAGAAATCTCCGAAAAAGATGGGATTTCAAAAGACGAGATTTTAGAGCTTAAAAATATTATTGAAAAAATCTACTCAATTGAGGAAAAAACTTTCTTGAATCTTGAAAAATTTGTATCAGGATTTTAATCGCAAGTATAGACCAATTGAGTTATTTCAATCAGGCGAAAATATCAACAACTCGTCTTGGGGCGGGGTTTTGAGTTTGGCGTTGGGGGGGAGGGTTTTCCCGAGGAGGAGGAGGAGGAGGAGGGGGCTCCCTCCTCGGGGGAGGTGAGGGTTCTCTTACTTGTCTTGCTCCTGAAATTTCTCCTGCTGGCATAAATATATTTTAATAATTTTTCACATCTTTTATTAAAAAATAAACAAATTTTATTTTTTTGCTTTTTGGTAAAAATGGATTTTGAAAAATTATTTCCTGAGCAGTTTGAATTTTTTGCGAAATCGGTAGAAGAAGGAAAGATAAGGGGAGCTTATATTTTCTGGGGACCGGATGGTATAGGTAAAGAAGAATTCGCCATTTTCGTGGCAAGAAGTTTCTTGTGTGGAACTATGCCTCCTTGTGGCTTTTGTTCCCAATGTATTTTTCAGGAACACCCTGATATAATGGTTATCAGGAAGAAACCAGAGGATGAGAGGATAAAAGCTGAATATATCAGAGATGCTATAAGGTTTTCTTTGATAAGGCCAATTTCTCACCATAAATTCATTATTTTTTCTGATGCTCATCTTATGACTCCGCAAGGATTTTCTGCTCTGCTAAAAACAATAGAAGAGCCTTATCCATTTTCTTCTTTTTTTCTTATAACATCAAAATTAGAGATGATTCCGCCAACTATTGTATCAAGGTGCATAAAGGTAAGGTTTTCTATCCGAAATCTTCAAAAAGTTATCTCTGAAAAGGTTAGAGAAAAATTTCAATCAAAAGAACTCGTAGAGAAAGCGACTATTATAAGCTTTCTTAATCCAAACATGCCAGATATTATTCAAGATGGTGAGGAACTGCAAAGAATATGGGAAATGATAGAAAGTGTTATTGTTGGAGAAGGAGAGTATAAGTTGAGATTTATAAGGCTTTTGGATGAGTTCATCAAAAATGATAGAGATATGGCAAGAAAGTTTCTTGCAGGTTTAGAGTCATTTATTGCACATAATCCGGAAAAGTTCGGAAGGAGAGCAATAGGTATCTGGGAAAATATAAAGAAAGCTCGAACTTTAGTTGAACTGTTTATACCTCCAAAATTTGCTCTTCTCACACTTTTCTGATCGTTTATTTCTCTTATTCTCTTATTTATCTATTATTCTCTTATATTTATCTATTTTTTTGTTTTTTTTCTTCTTTTTACAACTTGGCGTTTTCCCAAAATTTCTGATTGTAAGGTATATTTGCATTTGGTTTTTTAAAATAAATAGGAAGGGATGAAAAAAGAAAGTCTTTTGGAAATAAAAACCATAGGCGAACTCAAAAAGTCAAAATACAAAGTTCTCTCTGTAAGAGATGAAATAAGAAAAAATCTTTTGGAAAAACTTGCAAGAAAGGAAAATGTTTTTGAGGGGCTATGGGGGTATGACGAAACTGTAATCCCTCAGCTTATAAATGCCCTTATAGCAGGACACGATATTATCCTTTTAGGTGAAAGAGGGCAAGGAAAATCTCGTCTTATAAGAATGCTTGTTTCTTTACTTGATGAATATGTTCCTGCAATTGATGGTTGTGAAATTAATGATAATCCTTACTCACCTATCTGTGCAAGATGTAAAAGGCTTGTTGAGGAAAGAGGGGATAATGTGAAGATAAGATGGGTTCCAAGGGAGGAAAGATTCGGAGAAAAGCTTGCAACACCAGATACAACTGTTGCTGACCTCATAGGAGACATAGACCCTATAAAAGTTGCCCAAGGGAGACCTTTATCTGACCCTGAAGTTATTCACTTCGGGATAATCCCGAGAACAAACAGAGGAATTTTCGCTATAAATGAGCTTCCAGACCTTCCAGAAAGGGTCCAAGTTGCTCTATTTAATGTTATGGAGGAAAGGGATATACAAATAAAAGGTTATAAAATAAGGCTACCTCTTGATATACTCGTTGTTGCTACTGCAAACCCAGAAGATTATACTGCTCGCGGTAGAATTGTTACTCCACTGAAAGACCGATTCAACTCAATGATAAGAACACATTACCCGCAAAAAAGAGAGATAGAGCTAAAAATAGCAGAACAAGAATCTTATCTGCGGAAAACAAAAGATGGAATAAATATAGAAGTTCCCCATTTTATAGGAAGTATTATCTCCGAATTCACTATGCAGGCAAGAAAATCAGAGGATATAAGTCAGCATTCGGGGGTTTCTGTAAGAATGACTATATCTAATTACGATATCGTGCTTGCAAGCGCATATAAAAGAGCGTATATATTGAAGGAGAAAATTGCTGTCCCAAGAATGACCGACTTGTTTTACATGATTTACACATCAATAGGTAAAGTTGAGATAGAAGCAATAGCCGAGAGAAATGAAGTAGAAATACTTGAAAGAATTTTTAAGAAAACTGTCAAAATAGTTTTTGATGAGCACTTCAAGGTTCATGAATTTGAGCCTCTTATATTGCTTTTCAGGGAAGATTTCAAATTTGAAACATCTGATATGAAACCCTCTTCTGAGTATGTTATGGTTTTTGAAAAAGTTCCAAGTCTTTTCAAACTTGCTGAGAGACTCGGCAGAAGAACTGAGGCAGAATTTTTAGCTTCTTATCTTGAATTCTTCCTTGAAGGACTCTATGTATATAACAGACTTACAAGAGAAGTTATATCCGGAAGGTATTATTATAGCTCAAACCCTTATGTTAGGTCCATTTGATTTTTGGTCCTGTTTTTATTTCATTTAATTGATTTTTTACCTGTTTATATTGTTTTTCCATCAATAAAACACTAAAATTTTTTATATGAGAGTTTTATACAAAAAATGGCAAGAGGAAAGTTTCGTAGATTCTCTTGAATTTAGTGATGAGATGTCAAGATTTCTTGATAAGCTCTTTTCTTACTCAAATCCTGCTTCCCAGATGGAGAATATGTTAAAATATGGATTCACCTTTGGAAATCAACCAGTTATGGGTATAAATGACCTTCTGCGTCAGATAAGAAAGAAAAAACTTGAAGAGATGAGAAAAAATATCTCGGAAACATATCAGAGAGAAATTTCAAAGGTTGATCAAGCGAGAGAAGAAGAACTTCAGGAAGTAAATAAAAAAATTCCGGAAAGGATTTCAAATATAGAAAAAGAGATTTATAGTATGGAATCAGAAAGTCAAAATAATGAAGTAGAAAGTCAAGGTGATGAAGGAATAAAATGGCAAAATCAAGCTCAAATGCAAAATCTCAAAGATCTGATAGATCAGCTTTCCCGAGACCTTGCAGAGAGAAATGAGATGTTATCTCAAAAACCAAAATCTTTCAAGCAGGGAGTGGAGCAATTACAAAATTATGATGAGAAAAAAGGGTTCATCTCGGAAAAAGCAAAAGAAATTTTTCAGGAACTTCTTAAAAACTTCAACGATATACAGCGTCTGGGAGAATTTCTGAAAAAACATCTTTATGGATTCAAAGAGGGCGAGCCTCTGACTTTACCGGAAGCTATGGAAGTTGTAGATAGATTTGAAAAACTTGAGCAACTTGAAGAGATGCTGAAACAGGGAGAGATTCAAAATATTCCGCAAGATTTAGCTCGGGAGGTTTTAGATAAAGAAGAATTCAGAAGCCTTAATACTATTCGTAAGATTGTTGAAGTTCTTAAAGAATCTGGTTTCTTTGTAATGAAAGGAAATACTCTCATTCTCACACCAAAAGGGGTCAGGAAAATAGGAGATAAAGTGATAAAAGATATATTTGTAAATGTCAAGAGTAGATTATTTGGAATGCATTCAACACAAAGGGGAGGAAATTATGAAATAGACTATGAGGAAAGGAAAAAGTGGGAATTCGGAGATAACATAAACATAGATATATTTTCTTCTCTCAAAAACGCTATAATTGAGGGGAGATTTGATAAAAGTGGAAAAATATATTTGGAACCAGATGATTTTGAAGTTTATAGAACCAGACATTTTTCAAGGGTAAGTTCTGCTCTGCTAATTGATACTTCTTGGTCTATGTCTTGGGGAGGAAAATTTGAGTGTGCAAAAAAAGTTGCAATCGCTCTTCATTCTCTTATCTCGTCTTACTTCCCATCAGATAAACTTTATATAATAGGATTTTTTACCGTTGCGGTTGAAATAAAACCTCATGAATTACCATCCATTGAACTTAATATGAACGATCCTTTTACTAATATGCAAGATGCAATAAGGCTTTCAAGGAAATTGCTAAGAAGAAGTCCGGCAGAAGAAAAACAAATAATAATGATTACTGATGGACAACCAACAGCGTATTGTGTTGGAAGTAGGGTTTTCGTTGAGTGGCCAGTTATGGGTTGCTCTCCAAATGCAATGAGGGAAACAATAAAAGAAGTAGAAGAAGCTACAAAAGAGAATATAAGAATAAATATCTTCATGATAGAAGACAATCCACAAGTCCAGAAATTTGTTGAAGAAGTCGTAAGGATAAATAAGGGAAGAGCTTTCTTTACAACTCCCGAAAATCTTGGAAAATATGTTCTTTTAGATTTCGTTTCAAGAAGAAGAAAACTTATAAGATAAAATAATAATAACGATAATTGTCAAGAGATAAAAACAATGCAAAAGAATTTTTCATCTTCAAATAACTATAATGTAAAGTAAGAGAATATAATAAGAGCGTGAAAGAAATTAGGAAAGAAGCAAACCAAATATGAAAAATTTAAATTAGTCTAAAAATGAGGGTAGGAAAGGAAGATTTACCCGTAATATTTTCAATAGTACTAGCCGGCATAGTTTCAATTTTAGATTTAGCAAACACCTACAAAATTTCAGCAATTATTTTAGTTTTACTTCTCGGCTGGTTCGGGAGAAAAAAGATTAAGGAAAATGAAATGAAAAAAATAAGAGATATTGTGCAGGAGTTAAAAGAAACTCCCGGATTTGTAGATGTGAAAAAACTAAAAGAAAAAGTTCCGCTGGAAATTTTGCCAATTGTAGATGTCCTATCTGCATTGGTTCAGAAGGTTCAGGAATACGAGTTAGAAAAGTTAGAGCTTGAAAATATGCTCAAATATGCAAATCCCGATGAATTTCTGAAATTAAAAGAGAAATTGAAAGAAGCGGAGGAGAAAATAGAGAAGATGCGACAGAAGGTTGGATATCTTGAGCTGATTTATGATGTTATGTCAAAAATAGATTCTTCGTTGGATATGGATGAACTTTTAAACTCGTTAGCGAAAATGCTCGGCGGAAAACTAAAAGTAGAAAAATTCGCAATTTTAATAATGGATGAAAATAAGGGAGAACTTGTAGTTAGAGCTACATATGGGTTACCAAGCAGTATAAAAGGGCTCACATTCGCACCAACAGAGGGCGTAACTGGACTTGCTTTCTCAACAGGAGAAAAAATATATATACCAGATACAAGAAGAGATAGAAGATACCTTCATTGGAAAGGTGAGTATCTTGAAGAAGGCTCATTTTTATCTATTCCACTGAAATTCGGGAATGAAATTTTAGGGGTTTTGAACCTCAACAAATCACAAGTAGCAGGTTTCAGCGATGACGAGATAGAGCTTATGGAAAAAATATCATCTCAGATAGCTATGGCTATTAAGAACTCAAAGCTGATAAATCAGATAAGATGGATATATTCCAGAGATGTGCTAACGGGACTTTTTAACAGAAATGCGATGATGGACAAAGTTGAGAACGCTATATCAAAGTCTGAAAATTTTTCATTTATACTTTTGGATATAGATGATTTCAGAAACATAAATTTAGAATACGGCTATAACTTCGGTGATAGGGTTTTAGTTGAAATATCAAAGATACTCCTAAGAGAATTTAGAAAAATAGATGTGATTTCAAGGTTTGGAGGAGATGAATTTGCAATAATGATTCTGGGAGCTACGAAGGATCAAGCTTTAAAAGAAATCCAAAGAGTAATGAATTTGATGGAATACGATGGATTTGATGATGCAAAGATAAAAATCTCCTTCTCCGCTGGTATCTCAGAATTTCCACAAGAATGCAGAACATCAAAAGAAGTATTTGAGCTTGCAGATATGAGATTACTTTTGGCAAAGAAAAACGGTAAGGGTCAAATAGTAATATGAGAAATAAAGAGAGAAAAAACAAAAGAGAAAAACAAAAATTATAAAGGAAAGAAAAAATCGTAAATATGAGCGAAGAGAAAAAAAGGGTGGAACTTGTAGTAATCTCTGGACCATCGGGAGCTGGAAAGACAACAATAATCAAAAAGCTTTTTGAAGATGAAAGTCTCAAAGATAAATTAATGTTTTCTGTTTCCCATACAACAAGGAAAAAAAGAGAAGGAGAAGTTGAAGGTCAAGATTACTTTTTCGTATCAGAGGAGGAGTTTATGAGAATGGTGGAAAAAGGCGAGTTTATTGAATGGGCAAAAGTTCATGGGAACCTATACGGAACTTCCTATGAAAATATCAAATTAGCTCAAAAATCAGGGAAGCTTCTCATTCTTGACATAGATGTTCAAGGAGCTGAAAAGATAAGAGAAAAAATGGGAGATTCTGCAATTTTCATTTTTATAAAGCCACCGAACTTAGACGAACTCAAAAAACGACTTGAATCAAGAGGTGACACAAAAGATATAGAAACGAGAATAAATAACGCAAAAAAAGAACTTGAATATGAAAAAAAATTTGATTACTCTATCATAAACGAAAATTTAGAAAAATCAGTTTTACAACTCAAAGAAATAATAAAAAAGATATTAAGTGATGAACAATCTCAAAATCAGAAGAAAAATAGAGAAAATTTTCCAAGATGAAGACGGCGGAAAAAAACTAATAAAACTTACCTGTGAGCTTATAAAAATAAAGAGTGTCTCCGGAGAGGAACAAAAAATAGGTTTGTTCATAGAAAAATATCTCATAAATCTCGGATTCAAAACAAAAAGACAATATATACAAGAGAGCAAAAAAGGGGGAAATAGCAATAAAAGATTCAACATATTAGCGGGTGATGGAGAAATTATGTTCTCAACACATATTGACACTGTTCCGGATATTGGTATGGAAAAAGCTTTTTCTCCAAAGTTAGTAGGAGATAAAATATTTGGTAGAGGAAGTGCTGACACAAAGGGAGCAATAGCAAGCTTACTTTTAGCTTTATATCTTTTCAAAAAACTCTCCAAAAAATTACCAAAAGTTTCCTTGTGTTTTACGGTAGATGAAGAGGAGTGGTCGTCTTTGGGATCAAAGAAAATATCAAAATCTATAAATTCAACGCAGGCTATTGTTATTGAACCAACTTCACTTGAAATTTGTACAAAGCAAGAAGGTTCTTTTGAATTTGAAATTTTAGTTCAAACAGAATCAGCTCATGGCTCGGTATTTGAACTTTATGAGAATCCATCAAAAATACTATTTGAAATTATCCAAAAAATTGAGAACAAGCTAAACAAAAAAGTAAGCATTTTAGAAATATGCGGAGGATGGAGATACTATGCTGTTCCAAAAAACTCAAAGGCTCTGCTTGAAGTGAAAATAAAAGAAGGAGAAAAGCTCAAAGAAATAGAAAAAAATATAAAAGCGATAGTAGAAGAAGTAAAAAAGCTAAAAGAAAAATCAAAAACAAAAATTCAATTTAAAGTTTTAGACTCGGAAGATTTCATAGAATTCAAAAAGGGGAATCTTTCGGAAAAAATAAAGGAGTGTATGGAGGAAATAGGAATTCAGCCAAAGTTTTCAGTTATGCCGTCATGGACCGATGCAGCGGAGTTCCACAAAAAAAATATTGAATGCGTAGTTTTTGGTCCGGGAGACATTCAAATTTGTCATACAGAAAAAGAACATATCAGAATATCAGAGCTTGAAAAATTCACAAAGATACTCCTTGCATTTTTTCTAAAATACACTTTTTAGATTCAGAAAATTTGGAAGAAAATTTGGATCTAAAAGTTAGGTTCAAGAGTAAGGTCTGCTATAAGAATTGTTGAAAGATATTTTCCTTCGTTCTCCCCTCCTTGATAAAGCGTTTTTTGAAGCTCACGAGATTTGTTCTGTTGTTCTTCCGGTGTAAGAGAAGATAGATCAAAGCTCCACGGACCAAGCAGTATGAAACCTCCATCTTCAAACATAATTTTTCCTTCAAATGTCAGGTCTTGAAGTTTTGGGAGTCCAATATAATTTATATCTCTTTTTGCTCTTTTATCTCTCCCAGTTATCGCAGTCTGTCCATCAAAGGATACCTCAAATAAATTTCCTGTCATCATGGGATTGACATTATATTTTATACTTTTTGAATTTATGGCGATTTCTTGGAAATTACATTTTACACCTCCCGTTTTCAAAAATAGAGCTTCATCTGGATTTGGACATCCTATATATTTTTTGGTCTGAATTGATCCCATAGTTGAGCCAAGCCATTCAAGAGGTTGCCAATAACCTAATCCCCCATCGGTAGCCCATGCACCAGAATTAGCATCAGGTTGCAATAGGACATCACATCCCTTTGAATCAAGTTCTTGAATATAACGAGGAACGAACGCGTCAAGACTTATAGCAACGCAAATATCTACCTCTGTTCCCGGAATTCTGAATACCGAAAGTTCTTCGTATGTTCCAGATGAAAATTGAAGTTCTATTTTTTCGGTTGGCACAAGATTTACTTTTCTTGTATAGTGTTTTATTTCTCCTTGTGGAGAGAAAACAAAGCAAGTATTCCAGACATCTGATGTTGTTGCAACATAAAAATATGATTTATCTTTTACTACTTCATCTACAAAAGCAGAAATTGGGAATCCATCCTTTGAATTCTCTTGAACTTTTTCCAAATAAGGGTATGGAGAGTTTTGGCAAGATACCACCCAAACTCCGTAATCTTTTGCTATTTTTGAGAATGTATCAAAGAAAACTCGCCACAAAGTATCGGTTGCTGAAAGAAATAATTGACGAGCTAAAAAAGTAGAGATTTCTGGGAATTTGCTAACATAATAAGATGCGGCATTTTGAAACTCTGATGACAAAAATATAGCAGCCTGAGTTGAATTCAGAGCATTTTCTCTTGCATTTTTTCCTCTTTTACCAAAGAAAAGAAGAGGGAGCCCGGCATGTTCTTCAAAAACAAAAACATTTTCATATTTTTTTGATATATACGGTTTTGCAAGTTCAGCAAATTTCGCATAAGATTGAAAATATGATTCTTCTGTTTCAACATCTTTTAGGGTAAATTTGTGTCCGAAGGCAAAGAATCTTACTGTTTTTTGTGGATTTAAATTTTCCTCAAAGCTTCTCATTATAACATATTTGTCACCACTTTCAAAGGTTCCTTCTACCTTTGTAGTACCTTCTCCCTTAATACTTTCTTCCTTTTTGCAGTAATCCAAAATAAACATAAAAGAAAATGACAGAACAGAAACCAAAAATCTCCACAAAACAGAAAAATCTCTCATTTTCATAAGAAAAGGGTTAAGGATTTTGAATTTGAGGAATTCATAATTAAGAATTTTTATTTATATATTTGTGTTATACTTATTTTTTCTTTGCTCTTCGCAATAAGCCCCCGTAGCTCAATAGGAAGAGCAGGGGACTTCTAATCCCCAGGTTGCGGGTTCGAGTCCCGCCGGGGGTACCATCTAAAATGAACCTCAAAAAAGTAAGTGAAGTAAAATACATAATAGAAAAAGAAGGAAAGATGAGAACAGATGCTGTGGTGTTCGCAAATGAGAATATACTTCCAAAAATAGTAGAAGATAAATCTTTGGAGCAACTCAAAAATGTTGCTTCTTTGCCTGGAATCTTAGGAAACGCAATAGGTATGCCAGATATACATTGGGGCTACGGAATGCCAGTCGGAGGAGTTGCTGCATTTGATGCAGAAGACGGAATAATTGGTCCCGGAATGATTGGCTTTGATATAAACTGCGGTGTAAGACTCCACACTCTCCAACTTGAAATAAAAGATATAAAAGACAAGATAGAGAAAATTGTAGATTCTTTGTTTGAAATGATACCGGCAGGAGTGGGATTATCGGGGCATGTTGAGCTTGGTAAAAAAGAGATGAAAAGAGTTTGCGAAGAAGGTGTCAAATTCGTAATTGAAAATTTAGGATATGGATCACCAGATGAATTAGAAAACATAGAATCGTATGGCTGCATCCCGGGAGCAGACTTTTCATGCGTGTCGGAAAAAGCGTATGAAAGGGGAAGAGATCAACTTGGGACCGTTGGTTCCGGAAACCACTTTGTTGAACTCGGATATGTTGAAAAAATTTTCAGAAAAGATATAGCTGAAAAGTGGGGAATTCACGAGGGGCAAGTCACTTTGCTTGTGCATTCTGGATCACGGGGGTTTGGTCATCAGATATGTGAAGATTACCTGAAAGTTGCTTTGAGGTGGTGTGAAAAAAATAAAGCTCCCTTGCCAGACAGACAACTTGCTTACATAGGAATAAACTCTCCCGAAGCAAAAAACTATATAGGAGCGATGAATTCAGCAATAAATTATGCTTTCTCAAACAGGCTTATAATCTCCCACTATGCGAAAAAAGCAATAGCAAAAGCTCTGGGGACAACGGAACAAAGTCTTGGGATGAAACTGCTTTATGATGTTGCACACAATACGGCAAAATTTGAAATACACAAAATAAACGGCAAAGAAAGAAAAGTCATAGTTCACAGAAAGGGGGCTACACGAGCATTTCCAAAAGGTCATCCGGAGCTTCCCGGAAAGCACAGAGAAATTGGACAACCGGTAATAATCCCGGGTGATATGGGAAGATATTCATATTTGCTTGTTGGGAACGAAAAATCTATGGAAGAAAGTTTTGGTTCAACATGTCATGGTTCGGGTAGAATGATGTCAAGAAAACAAGCAATAAAGACAGCCAGAGGCAGAGATATAAGGAAAGAACTTTTAGAAAAAGGAATAGTTGTAAAGGCAAGAGAAGTAGAATTATTAGCAGAGGAGATGTCAGAAGCTTACAAAGATGTATCAGATGTGGTAGAAGTCTGCGAAAAAGCAGGGCTTTCATTGATAGTTGCAAAACTCAGACCAGTAGGAGTTATAAAGGGATGAATTTATTTTTTCTTGCTCTTTCTTTTCTTATTTTATCCCACTCTTATTGCAACGAATATCGTTCTACCTTCTCTATTTATCAAGAATAAAGCTGATTTTTGGTCTTTGAGAATATTAGCTATTTCTGATGAGTTTTTAACTTGCTTTCTGTTGACTTCAACGATTATGTCTCCCGGCATTATTCCTGCCATTTGAGCTGGCGAACCCGGCTCAACTGAAACGACTTTCGGACCATCAGGAGAATCTTGGATTGTAAGTCCAAATTGCTTCAATTCTACTCCCTGTTCTGGAGTCCGCCGTTGTTCAGGGGGCTGCTGCCGAGCGACCTCTTGTTCTTCTGGCATCTTTGCAAGAACAACCTCAACTTCAAGCTCCTTCCCATCTCTTATAATCTTCAATTTTGCCTTCTTGTTCACCGGACTTAAAGAAACCATAATTGGTAATTGCCTCCAACTTTCAACTTTTTTCCCGTCAAACTCAATAATTACATCTCCTCTTTTTATCCCGGCCTTATCTGCGGGGGAACCCGGAACAACATCTGAAACCAGAGCACCTTTTGCTTCTTTGAGACCAAGCTGTTTTGCTATTTCAGGGGTCACCTCTTGAATATATACTCCAATCCAAGCTCTTTCAACTTTACCTTTTGCAATAAGTGTTGGAACAATATCTTTTGCAAGTGAGGAAGGAATCGCAAAACCTATTCCGGCATTTACAGACATACCAGATGGGTTAAGTATAGCGGTGTTTATTCCGACAACCTCTCCCTTTATATTTATAAGAGGTCCCCCGGAATTTCCCGGGTTTATAGCTGCATCTGTTTGGATGAAGTCTTCATATCTTGTTATCCCCAAGCTTCTGCCTTTTGCAGAGACAACTCCAACAGTTACGGTGTGCCCAAGTCCAAACGGATTTCCGATAGCTATAACCCAATCTCCTACCCTGAGTTCGTTTGAATCACCAAATTTCAGGTATGGCAGGTCGGTAGCATCTATTTTTAAAACTGCTATATCTGTTGCATCATCTATGCCAACTATTTTTGCTTTGAAGGTTCTACCATCCCACAATGTGACATTTATATCAGTAGCACCACGCACAACATGAGAGTTTGTGACTATGTATCCATCGGGAGATATCAGAAAACCTGATCCGAGACTTCTGGTTGGAATACGCCTTTGCGGTTCACCAAAAAACCTCCTGAAAAACTCTTCCCCGGGTCCTCCGGGACCTGGTCCAAAAAACCACCAGAAAGGATTTGGTTGTTCTTCAACCCTTGTAGTACTTATATTTACAACTCCCTTGCTTACTTTTTCAACTATTTCAGCAAATGAAGGTAAAGCTCCAAATTTTGAAGGTATAACTTCTTCTTTCCCCTTTCCTTGTTCACCCTGTTCTGTTTTCTGCTCAACATCTTCTTTCTTCTCCTCTTTCTTTGCTTTTTCTCCTGAAATTTTTTCTTTGACCTCTTCAATTGGATTACCTATTTCAATTTTCCCTATGGTTCCTGATTCTATCCCTTTTGCCAAAAGATATACGAAACCACCGACTAAAATTATTCCTAAAATACTACGCCAATTCATAAATCAAAATACCTCCTTTAAAAAATAAAGATAATCACTTTTCCCGACAATTTTATATTTTCTGGAAATCAAAAATTCACCCCTTTATTTTTCCTTTTTTTCTATTTCTTTATTATTTTTCTTTTTTCTATTTCTTTCTGTATTCCTGATTTGAGCTTTCCCTGGATTACAAGCTTTATAAGATGACGCCAACCAAAAATGAGAGGAAGTTTTCTATCCAAATCTGATACCTGAATATCTTCGCCTGATTTCTTAGCTTTTCTTTCAAGATACTCCCTGTACCCTTTGAAAGTTATTAGTCCCTTTGGCCATCTCATAACTCCTCTTCTTGCGGAGGTTTTCAAAAATTTCACAACTTCCTGGAATGAAGGAATTGGATCGCCAATTACAACCCATTCTTTTTGCATAAAGTCTTCTGAAAAGTTCAGTTCAGTAATTACTCCTTCATTTTCCGCAAGATAATAGGAGAAAAGTAGTTTATATATTGTAAGATAAAAATCTTGAAAAGGTGCGTAGAGTTTATCTAATTTTTGAGGGTCTTCAATTCTGACTTCACCTTTGTAGCTCAAAGATAAAATTTCTTTCACAAGCTCCTCAAATGAAAATTTTTCCCTATCAATCAAAAGGGGTATAGTGTAGCACAAGCAAAAGTAGAATGATTCAACAAAAAGGTCAAGCAGTATATTTTTTACAAAATTATTTTTGTAATACATAAGGTATAAGCGCTTTGAAAATCTACCAACAACATAAATTTCAGGAGGATTAAGGATGTAATTTTTCAGATCCTGCAAAGATATTATATTGTATTTTGCTCCTCTTCTTTCCCCATCTACCTCAACATCTGCAAGATATACGGAAGGGGGCAAGATTCTATTGAGCACAACATGAATAAAAGATGAATGAACTTTCTCATAAGCATCAACGACAATATAAAAATCATAAAGAGAATCGGGGTTGCCGGGCTCAAACAGTTTTGATCCATACAGTATAATTGCGAGTAAAGAGTCTGAAAATCTGTTTTTAAAAAAATCAAAGAATGCAGGCAAAAACTTATCTTCGTATGGAAAAAAAGAAAACTCTTTCTCTATAATCTCTCTTGCTTGCTCCTTTACGCTAATATCCATAGCTTTTTATTTTATCTTTATTCTTTTTTTCCCTGAAAATGAAAAATCAAATTGAAAAATGATTAACATATTAAGATTTGGAGGTGGATAAGATGCTTGAGAGAGCAGAAAAACAGAAAGCAGAAAAACAGAATTTAGGAAAAAAAAGGGAGCATCAAGATCTTGATTTTGATTATTCAAAGTATGACTTCAAGATGCCCGAAATATATGAGTTCAAAACAAAAAAAGGGCTTGATGAACAGGTAATAAAGCAAATATCATATATCAAAGGTGAGCCAGAGTGGATGCTAAATTTCAGACTCAAAGCATATGAAATCTTCAAAAAAAAACCATTGCCAACATGGGGTCCGGACCTATCTGAAATAAACTTTGATGAATATTACTACTACATAAAACCAACGGATAAAAAAGGACATTCATGGGATGAAGTTCCAGATTATATAAAAGAAACTTTTGAAAGGCTTGGAATACCTGAGGCTGAAAGAAAATTCCTTGCAGGAGTTGGAGCGATGTATGAAAGCGAAGTCGTATATCACAAAATAAGAGAAGACCTTGCAAAAAAAGGAGTAATATTCGTTGATACAGACACAGCCGTCAAAGAATATCCAGATCTCGTAAAAGAATATTTTGGAAAAGTTATACCACCAACAGATAATAAATTTGCTGCTCTGAACTCGGCTGTGTGGTCAGGGGGGTCCTTCATTTATGTGCCACCCGGAGTGAAAGTAGATTTACCTCTGCAAGCTTATTTCAGAATAAACGCTCAAAATGTCGGACAGTTCGAGAGAACCCTTATTATAGCAGATGAAGGAAGTGAGGTTGTCTATGTTGAAGGATGTTTTACCAAAGGTACTATGATAAATGCTAATCCCGACTTTAAACCAATTGAAAAAATTAAACCTGGTGATAAAGTTCTAACGCATAAAGGTGAATACAAACAAGTTTGGTTTACACAAGTGAGACCATATACTGGTTATCTATATAAGATAAAAGTTTATGGAAATTCATGTGAAGAAATTAATGTAACAGAGGAACACCCCTTTCTATGCGTGAGAAGAGAAAGAAAAAACGAGAAAAATAGAAAATGGAATTTAGAATGGGTAAAAGCAAAGGATTTAAAAAAGGGCGATTATGTTGTAACTCCTATTAACAAAGTTATAAATAGTAAAGATAGTTATGATGTTGAGATAGTTTTTAGAGGGAAAAAAGTAAGAAAAACAATACCTTTAACAAAGGAATTTTTCAGATTGGTCGGTTACTATCTTGCAGAAGGAAGTATTAGCAAAAAATATTATTTAAACTTTTCATTTGGACTACATGAGAGGGAATTAGTAGAAGATGTAAAAAACATAATTAAAAAAGTCTTTGGTATAGAAAAATTTTATGAAGTAATAGACAATAAAAAACATGGTATATCGCTGAGAATAGCTTCTGCTGAATTATGTAGAATATTTGAATTATTTGGTACTAAATGTGATGAGAAAAAAATACCCTCATGGCTAATGTTAGAATCTCCAGAAAAACAGAAAGAATTGATAATCGGATTATTTAGGGGAGGTGGGAATTATTATAAAAAGGTTACAAAAAGTGGATATCTCAAAGAAGTTTTTAGAATAAATACAACATCTTTCACGTTAGCAAAGCAAGTACGTGAAATCTTGCTAAGACTTGGTATAGCTTCCTTTATTAATTCAAGAAACAGAGAGAAGGAAGAAAGGAAAACAATATATACAATAGGAATTACTGGCTGGTTTATTAAACCATTTGGCGATCTTGTCGGAATTAAAGTTGAAACAGAAATTAATGGTAAAAAAAGAGCCTCAATGTTTCACTTAGATGAAAATTACTTGTACTCACCAGTAAGAAGCATAAAAAAAGAATTTGTTAAAAATATAGAAGTTTATAATTTTGGTGTTTTAGATGATGAGAGTTATGTTGCTAATGGTGTGGCTGTCCATAATTGCTCCGCCCCAGTATACTCAAAAGATTCGCTCCATGCAGCTGTTGTTGAAATAGTAGCAAAACCCGGCGCACGAGTTCAATATATAACGATACAAAACTGGTCAAAAAATGTCTATAACCTCGTGACAAAAAGAGCAGTAGCGTACGAGGATGCAGAAGTAATATGGATAGATGGAAACATAGGTTCCCATGTTACTATGAAGTATCCCGCTATATATCTTATGGGTAAAGGTGCAAGGGGACAAATTATCTCGGTAGCTTATGCAGGAAAAAATCAAATTCAAGATACAGGTGCAAAAGTCATTCACGCCGCACCATATACAAAGTCTGTAATAACATCAAAATCCGTATCAAAATTTGGTGGAATAACAACTTACAGAGGTCTTGTAAAAGTTGTACAAGGTGCTCACGACTCAACAGTATCTGTAACATGCGATGCCCTCATTTTAGATGAGATCTCAAAATCAAACACAATTCCAACTATGGAAATATTAGAAGATGATGTCACAATATCTCATGAAGCATCAGTAGGTAGAATTTCAGAAGACGTAATTTTCTATCTATCTTCACGAGGGTTGAAAGAGTCCGAAGCTCTTGCGATGATTGTCAGAGGCTTTATGGAACCGTTTGTAAAATCACTACCTATGGAATATGCTGTTGAAATGAATAGATTACTTGAACTTGAAATGGAAGGAGCAGTAGGGTAATTTATTTACAGGATAATCACCTTTTTAAGCTTGATAATCCCTCTTTTATTCTCTTTATACCTTCTTTTATTTTTTCTTCCGAAAGGGCAAAGGATAATCTTATAAATCCTTCAGCTCCAAAACCACTTCCCGGAATGACTAAAACTTTGTAATTTTCAAGAAGAAAATCGCTGAGCTCATCCGTTGTTTTAACTTTATCTCCTAAAAACTCAGAAACATCTGGGAATATGTAAAAAGCTCCGCGAGGTTTTACACACTTTATACCAAGCTCGCATAACAAGTTAAAAATAAGGTCTCTCCTTTGTTTGAATTTTTCCGTAGTTTCTTTGACAAAATTTTGAGTTTCTTCTTCAAGCGCCCCCAAAGATGCATACTGAGATATTGTAGTAGGGTTAGATGTAGTCTGACTTTGAACTTTTCTCATCGCAGAAATAATTTTCTCCGGACCAAGAGCAAAACCTATTCTCCACCCCGTCATAGAATAAGTTTTTGACATTCCCCATATCACAAGAGTTTTCTCTTTTAAAAACCGAGCAAAACTTTCAAAAACCCCATCATAAACCAAGGTTCCGTATATCTCATCTGAAATCACAAAAACATCTTTTTTAGAAACGATTTTAGCTATCTCTTTGAAAACATCTGGACTTGCTACCGCTCCCGTAGGATTGCAAGGGAAATTCAAGATCAAAACTTTTGTTCTTGAGGAAATAGCATTTGCAATATCATCTGGATTCGGTTCAAAATTATTTTCTGGCTTTGTTTCAACAAATTTTGGAATTCCGCCCACCATTTTTACCATATCAGGATACGATACCCAATAAGGAGAAAGTATTATAACCTCGTCTCCTTCATCAACGAGAGAAAATAAAGCTTCATATATTGCCATTTTTGCCCCCGGAGTTACTATTATTTCTTTTGTATCGTATTTTACTCCGAAAAAATCTTCAAATCTTTTTGCAACTGCTTTTTTGAGCTCTGGGATACCATCAACAGCAGTATACTTTGTTTTACCCTGGTCTATTGCTCTCTTCCCCCATTCACAAGCCTCATCAGGAGATGGAAAATCAGGTTCACCTGCTCCGAAAGATATTATATCTTCTCCTTTTGATATTAATTCTTTTGCCTTCGCATCCAAAGATAGTGTTGGTGATGGTTTGATCTCTTTTACTCTCTTTGACAACTCCATAAATCCAAATTTTTAAAGAAAGTTTTTTTCTTTAAATTTTTCTCTGAATTTTAGGTTTCTTTTCTTTTGGATTTTAATTTTGTCTTCCTTCTTTTTTGAATTTTAGGTTTCTAGTTCAGTTTTCAAAGATAGAACTAATTTTTTTATCTGATCTCTTATTTTTCTCAAAAATTCAATATCCGACGAAGCTGGATCCTCAATATCAAAAAACATGACTTTTTTCCCTTCGGGAGCAAAAAAGATCATGCGAGATAGTATAACTATGATATCGTAATCTTTGAGTTTCTGAATGTCAATAGGTTTAGAAAAAAGTCCGTCTACCTCTACCCCGTCTTCTTTGAGAACATCTACCACCTCCGAAGGTATGTATCCGAGAGGTCTTACTCCTGCACTTTCTACTTCTGCATCAAGGAATTTCCTTGCGTAAGCTTCTGCAATTATGCTCCTATATGCATTCCCCACACAAACAAAAAGAATTTTTTTCCTTTTCATCTTATCAAAACGCAAATTTCAAATTATCAGAAAAACCAAAGATAAGACAATAGATCTTAAATTACTAATTTACATAATGAGGAGGTAAATTTTAAGTGAGAGTCTGGAAATTATTATTTTTTCCGACCTTATTTTCAATTTTTCAGTTATTTCTTGATCTTTCAAAAGTTTTTGCGAACACAAAATTCAGATGTGCGTCAATAGCTCCACCGGGGAGTTTGTTTGAGAAAATTCTTCAAGATGGAGCTCAAAAAATAAAAGAAAGAACAGGCGTAGAAGTTATTATGTTCTCGGGAAGTATAGTCGGAGATGAGATAGATATAGCAAGAGATCTGAAAAACGGAAAATATGATTGTGCAATTCTCACGGTAAACGGTCTTGGCTTTATATCCTCATATTTCAGAGTACTAGATTTACCATTTATGATAAAAAACGAAAAGGAATCAGATCTCGTAAGGAGGAAACTACTAAAAGCTTTTAGAGAACTGATAAAATCAGATGGGTATGTGTTGGCAGGGATTGCAGAAATAGGATTTGGACAATTTTTCTCAAAATATCCTATGCAAAGTCTCAAAGATTTTGCGGGCAAAAGTTTTTGGGTATGGAAGATTCACAAAATCTACGAAGAAATATATACCAGAGTGCTAAAAAATCTTGGTGCAAAATCAGTAGAAACACCAACAATATGGGATGTAGAGAAATTCGGAGATAAAATTGATATACTCATCGCAACGCCATATGTAATTTTAGCTTTTGGTTGGACCAGGTTTACAAAATATATTGTTGAACCAAATATCCTCTACCTCCCAGCAGGCATTATAATAAAAAAAGATAAATTTGACTCTTTACCACAAGAAGTTCAAAATGAGATAGAAAGAATAGTTGAAGCCTTGGCAGAAGAAGCTACTTTGAAAATAAGAAAAGAAAACGAAAAAGCAAAGAAATTCCTGGTGAATAAATTAGGTTTTCAAATCACAACTATCAAAGATGCGGAAGAATTAGAGAAACTTTTCAGAGATAACATGTGGCCAGTTTTCAAAGAAAAGTATATCCCATCCTGGTTCTTTATTTCTGTTATGACCGAAATCTTAAAGTTGAGAACAGGTCAGTAAAAAAAAATAAATAAAATAATAAGATAAAACGACAAAATTTTTAATTTCAGATTTTGAAAATGAATTTTTATTTTATAAAATTTCAAATATGGAGTTAGATTTGATGAATATAGAGGGGGTAAAGCTCATAAATAACATCCCGTACGCGGTCGGCGCAGATGGTATACAGAAAGTATTTGAAGCTTTTGGTATAAAAAAGAGCAAAAAAGCAGCATATAAATTCATAGCAAAAGCTATATGGAAAAAGAGAATCGTTGAAAACGGAAAAAGCAAAATAGCAGTCCCCATAACAGAAATACAAAGGTGGATAAAGAAAAATTATCCTATTGTATGGCAGAGCTCAAAAGAAAAAAGTGAAGATGAAAAAGAAATAATATCCAAAAACTTTGAACTTATAGAAAGCGTAGAGAAAATAATAGACGATATAAAAGAAAAAATCGATGTAATAGATGATAACAGAGAAGGAGATACGAAAGAGGAAATAGAAATAAAGGAAGACAAAATCACCCAGGAAGACAGAATATGGGCAACGGTTGGTGAGAAAGAAAAAAAGGAAGAAATAATAGAAGGATTGAAAATGAGAAATCAAAAACAAGACGATAGAAGTCAGGATAATAAGAATCAAGTGCTATCGGAAATCGGAGATACAATTATAAACTTATTCCTTACAACCCCTCCTTCTCACTTCAAAACAGAAAAGCTTGAAGAATTCAAACAAAAACTCATATTCGTATTAGATTTTATAGAAAACATAAATAAGCTCAAAAAACACAACAAAAAAGAATAGATTCCCTATTTCTTCCCCTTCTTTCCTGACCGGTAGTAATAGTAATAATAATATGATTTGGGGGTTAGGTCCGGTGCAAATTCACGGGTTACCTTGTTGACAACCAATTTTATATCTCTTGCTCCTCCTGTTTTTAACATATCTAAAAGCAAGTTCAATCTCTTCCTCGCAACCTTTCCCATATCATATACAACTAAAACGACATCAAAACTGCTAATGATAGGAAAAATATCAGATACAATCAGAGCTGGAGGAGAATCCGCAATTACAACATCAAATTTTTTGCTTAACTTCTCAAGAATTCCAGGAAATATATTCTGAAAAAAGATATCTAGTTTGAAGTTTAAAACTTCTCCTTCTTCTTCTTTTGATCCAAATAGAGAAAGGTTATCATCCACCTTGAACTCAGAAAGTTCAATGAGCCTTTCCGATCCATTACTTAACAAATCAGCATCTGATAAGATCAATTTTGTCAAACTTTTCTCTTTCGGCAAATTAAAAATTTCAGATAAAGATGGGTGTCTGAGATTCAGGTCAATAATTACTGTTTTTAACCCAGCGGATCCAAAAGCTCTGGAAAGTAGAAAAGATAAAAATGTTTTTCCTTCACCATCTTCACAACTTGTAATGAGAATCTTTAATCTATTACCGTAGATTATTCTGAGCATATTCCTTATCATCTTTACATTTTCAATTATGAATTCGTCTTTGGCGTTATATCCTTCAACCTTAACTTTAGGTATCATAGCAAAAACTGGAATTTTCAAGTATCGCAGAATTTCCTCTATATTTTTGAACCTTGAATCCAAACTTTCAGCAATAAAGACCACCACAACTGACCCCACAAGAGCTACAAGCAGAGAAATAACTAACTGAAATTTTAGTCTTTTTATAGGTTCAGTAGGTAAAGTAGCACTTTTGTATACCTCCGCAAGCTGCGACCACATCCCGCTTGCCATCTTCAACTCTATAAGATTATTGTAATAGTTCTCAAAAACCCTATTGAGCATCTCTATACTGTTTGAAAGATACATATATTGTGATAGATTACCTGTGATATACTGTATGTCCTTTCTCAAATTTTCTATTTCCTTTTCAGCCGCTTGCTTTTCAAGTTTAAGTTTAGCGAGCAATAATTTAAGCTTGTATAATATATCTTCAAAAATCTTCTGTATCTCCCTATCTAATTCCTTGATCTTCGGATGATCTTCACTATATTTTGTGAGCAACTCATTTCTCGCCTTTTCAAGCTCAAAATACTTTGTATAAGATGATATCAAAGACTCATCTATTGATATAATTCTACCTACTTTATTTTTCAGCTCAGATACTGCTTCTTTTTCCTCCGGTAAGCTATCTTTCAATAAAATCTCATCCAAATTCCTAAGGTGTTCAGCAGTTTTTGATGGGTTCCGAGAGATCTTGAGAAAAAAATTCTCTATCGCCTGTATCTTCATATCAATCAAGCTAATATTTTTTCTCAAATCATTTATCCTTCGTAAATTTTGATCCAATTGCGATGTAGGATCAATTATACCTGTTTGAGCAGAAAACTGTGATAGTGTGTTATACATTTCCTTCAATTTTTGTGATAGCTCATCTGATGATTCTTTGAGGAATGAGATTGCATTCTCAATAGATTGCTCAAACCACTTTTTTGAGTTCTGAACATAAGCGTTTGCAACTGCATTTGCCACATCTTTTGCCTCAGATGGATTTTCCGAATATGCAGTTATATCTATGATATTCTCTCTTGATTTGACAGAAACTTCTATCATATTTCTTAATTTGTTTATATTCTCCTCATTTACATCCCAACCTAAAATAGATAGAGCGGTCTTTATGTTCTCTTCGGACTTTATTTTCACCTTCTCCTCCTCTGGATCAAATTTCAAAGTTTTTATATCAATCCCAATTTCTTTGACCATAGATGGAACATGTATCATCTGAGACACTCTGACAGAAGCTGTGGATGAAAAAATTTTTTTCTCTTTTGGGCTTGAAATTTTCTGGAGACCAAAAGTTATGCTGAAAAGGAGTATAAAGCTTATGAGCAAAAGTTTTCTACGACGATAAAACGAAAATAAAAGTTCCCTCAGCCCGAGCTCTTCCATATTTTCACCTCAACACAAATTCTCAATCCAATTGAAAATACAAAACAAAAAACATAGTTTATTTTCTATTTTTTTTATTCTTTTCACAAATTTCTAAAAACTTTCTATAAAAAACTTCAACATCTTATTTTACTTATCTTCGCTTTTATCACAAAATAGTTAGTTAAGCTAAAAAAATCAAAAATAGGGTCTGATATTTGTTTTCTATATTTTTTCCTGAAAAAAATACAAAAGGAAATGGAATGGAAAAGATATTGGTTGAAATGAAAAAAGAAAACAGCATAGCAGCGGTAATAAGACTTAATCTTTCAACAAGGTTCTTCCTGGTCTTTCTTCCATTCCTTGTAGGAGACATAGCTATTCCAACACTCCTTTTATATCTTATAAACAAATTACCCCCATCCCCTGAAACACAGCTCCTCAAAATACTTATAATTTCTATATTCGGATTTTACTTTTTTGTAATAATAGGATTGTTTTTAGGGTGTTTGTACTATGCTGTACGACCTATAAATTTATTCATACAAAGTATAAAGAAAATACTTGAAGGTAAAGCAGAAAAGCTGAAAGAGGAGGATTTTATTGCAAGTTTCATTTTTGTTGGCTTTGAAGACGAAAACACAGATCTTGCAAAACTTATAAACAAACTAATAGATCACTTTACCGAAGCCAAGAAAAAAGTAGATACAATAGGGAACAACATAATCAGAAGCTCTGATGAAGTCAAGGAGGTATCAGGAAAAGTAGATGATGGAGCGAAACAGGTAAGAAGAGAGGTGGAAAAATTTTCCGTAAGCTTTGAGAGTATGAAGCAGGCAATAGATGAAATAACAGAAAGAATATCAAAAGTTGCAAAGGAGTTAGATAAGCTAAATCAAATAGCAGAAGGTGGCGTCCAAAAAGTTTCTCATTCTCTGCAGGTTTTTCATCAGCTCATAGCAAAAATAGAGAGATTCAAAGATATTTCATCTCAAATAAAAGATGTTATGGAGCAGGTTAAATCATCAATATCTGTGATTGAGGATATAACAGATCAGGTAAATCTTTTGGCTTTGAATGCAGCAATAGAGGCTGCAAGAGCTGGCGATGCAGGTAGAGGTTTCGCTGTCGTTGCGGATGAGGTAAGAAAACTTGCAAACAGAACGATGGAATCGGCAGAGGAAATAAAGAAAAGTTTGGCTGATGCTGAGCGAGTTGTTAATTCAGCAGTTGATACTATGACCTCTGTTTTAGCAGAAGCTCAAAACATAATAAATGTAGCTGATATGATAGCCAAAGAATTTGAAGAAATAGCAAAAGGAGTAAAAGATATACAGCATTACTCCTCGTCAGTCGCATCAGCAGCGGAGGAACAAGACGCTGTTTTCAGAGAATTAGTAAAATCAGTAGAAATTCTCTCAAAAAAGGTAGATGATTTTGCAATGGCTTCGGATAAACTTTTAGAAACTGCTCAAAAACTTCACCAAGTTGTATCAGAACTCAAAAAGATTTTATAAAAAAGAAAAAACAACATAAAAAAGCAATAAAAAACAAACAAAAGAATTAAAAACTGAACCTATAATAATGAGATTGATGAACCTAAAAATTCTCATTTTGATTTTGCTCTTACCTATTCCAGAGGTTTTCAAGATAAATCAGGAAATAAAAGTAGAAAAATCTCGCTTTGAGATAACGCATAATATGGTAGTTCATTTTCCAATAGCTTTTGCAACAGGGGCTTCAATTTTTGAGATTTTATCTTTCTTCAGACCGTATTATTCAAGCTCAGCAAAAATTATGATCGGGCTTACATCAGTATCATCTCTTATTTCTTTCATAACGGGTCAAAAAGCAGAAGAGAATATAATGAGAACAGAGAAAGGAAAAGAGAAAAAAGATTTTGTTGAGATTCACGGGGCAGTTGGAATAACACTACTTTTTATTTCTACGCTTGCATTCATATTTAAATTTTTCCCTCAAATGAAAGTCATATCAACAGCATTTATATTTCTCTCGGTTGCGTTAGCTTTTCTTTGTGGATATTTCGGGGGAATAATCTCACACAAATGAAAAATTTTTGATTTATAAAAAAATAAAGTACTCCAAAAGAAAATTTGAGAGTATGGATATAAGAGAGATAGTAGCCAAAGCGTGTCAAGAAGGGATAAGATATTACGGAGACTCCGCAACTCATAAGTTTTATGAGCTACTTAAAGAAAAAAAGTTTATGACCACAAAGTGTAAAAGGTGCTCAAAAATAGATTTCCCTCCTCGCAAATTCTGCTCATCCTGTTTTTCAGAGGATTTAGAATGGGTAGAAATTCCTCGCAGAGGAAAAGTTTATGCTTTTACAAACCAAAAAAGAGCTTTAAGATTCACATATCCTGATATAATAGGTTTTGTTGAAATAGAGGGAATAGGAAGAATTCTGACAAAAATAGAAGGAGAAGATATAAAAGTGGGAGATGAAGTAGAACTTGATTTCGTTGAAGTAGATGGTCTTACTTTACATAAGTTCAAAAAAGTAAATTCAGCAAAATGAGTTCATCTGCGAAGATGAATAAGTTAGAGCTGCTCTACAAAGGGGTTATATTTTTCCGAGTTTTTTTATTCTTTCTTCCGGACTTATTATATCTATTATTCTTACACCGAATTTATCACCCACAAGAACTATTTCTCCCCTTGCTATATGGCGACCGTTGACCAAAATTTCTACGGGCTCACTTTCTTGTTTATCAAGTTCTATTGTTGCTCCCTGAGTTATCTGCAAAAGGTCTCCAAGGAGCATTTTTGTTCTTCCAATCTCAACCGAGATCTCAAGGGGTATATCAAGCAAAGATCTTAGAACTTCTGGGATAATTTTTTCTGCAGTTTCTCTTTCTCCCTCTTCTTTTTTCTTTTCTTCTTCTGCTGCAACATCAGATATAGCTTTTGCTAAAGCTTCTTTCATCTCATCACTCATACCTTCAAAAGCCTTTTCAACATTTACCTTTTCTTCCATATTTGATATTTTAATTATTTGCATTCAAGTTTTCCTAACTTTCTAATATTAGCAAGTATTACCTTTTTGGAAATGCACAACTAAAAATGGAAGAATCAAAACTTTTCCGAGTTTTATCGCAGATATCTCAAAATCTCAACCTATATCTTGGTGGGGATTTTCTCATCTACCTTATTGCAAAACATAGAAAAGTAGAAAAAATTCATTTTTTCTCACAGGAAAAATTGAAAAAAAATGAATATGAAAAATTCATAGCAAATTTATTCAGAAACTCTAATATAGATTTTGAATTCTCAATAATACTTTCAGATCTCATTCATCTGAGGGTTGAAAAATTTTCAATTTATATAATATACCATCCATATAAAATCTGGAAAGAATTGAGCATACATGAAATGATCGGAGAAAAAATTGATTTAGGAATAAAAAGTCTTTCCCTTGAAGATAGTGTTTGTGTAAAGACAAATATGCTTATAAACTCCCAAGATAAAAAGGAAACGATAGAAAACGCATTAGATTTATTTTTTGGAATAGAAAATATGAAAATTACTCAAGATGAACTTGGGAGAATTTACGAATTCAAATACGAAATAAAATTTTATGAAATAATAAGCGAGATAAAGCAAAGGATTAGGGAAATATCAGAATATGAAACGAATTTTGAAGATCTGGGGATAGAGTTGATGAAAAGAAAAATAACAAAGAAAGAGCTCGTAGATGCTCTAAATAAGTACTTCTCACAGGCTATAAAAGATCATTCCATATAAAAAATTTTTAGGATAAAAATAAAGAAAATTTTTGATTTTTATTTTTTGAATAAAAGAATTAAATTTTGAACTATGCGAAAAATAGGAATAATCGGACCAGGGGTTATGGGCTCATCAATTGCTTACCTTGCGGCTTCCTGCGGATTTGATGTTGTCCTGTATGGTAGATCTGATAACTCACTTGAAAAAGGAAAAGATAGGATAGAAAAGATAATATTCGGGGGATTGAAAAGAGGAAAAATCACAGAAAAAGATGCGGAAAAAATAAGAGAGAAAATAGAATACACCACAGATTTTGCTCCTTTTGTAGATTGCGATATAGTAATAGAATCAGTATCAGAAGATATGGAGCTTAAAAAAGATATATTCAGAAGGGTGGATACGATTTGCCCGAAAAGAACCATACTTGCTACGAACACATCTACAAAATCTGTAACAGAAATAGCGAGTGTTTGCAAGCATCAAGATAGAGTTGTCGGGATGCACTTTTTCAATCCAGCACACATTATGAAGCTTGTGGAAGTAGTGAAGGCTGTACAAACATCAGATGAGGTTGTAGAACAAGTGAAAGACATTGCGATAAAGCTCGGGAAAATACCAGTAGTTGTAAAAGATTATCCGGGCTTTATAGTTAACAGGCTTTTGGTTCCATTTTTGAATCATGCGATTGAATTTTTGGAAAGTGGAATAAGCGCTGAGACATTGAGAAAAGTCACAACTTTGGGGTTGGGACATCCGATGGGACCGGTGGAACTTGCAGATTTTATAGGATTAGACGTTGTTGAAGCTATGGGAGAAACTCTTTACGAGGGTTTCAAAGACGAAAAATTTTCTCCGCCGATTTTGCTGAAAAACCTTGTAAAGGCTGGATTTTTAGGTGTAAAAACTAAAAGAGGTTTTCTTGAATATGATGGGAAAAAATAGCAGAAAATACTCCTATTGCCACAGAAGAGGCAACATTTAAAGACTCAACTTTTCCAAATTGGGGGATTCTGACTTTAAAATCAGCTGAATTTAAAGTTTCCTGTGAAACCCCTTTATCTTCTGAACCAAAGCATAAAGTAGCAGGAAATGTGAACTTCGTTGAAAATATTGAATTTTCAGTTCTCAAATCAAAAACATAAATCTTTGTTCTTCTTTTCAGCTCATCCAATACATTTTTTTTCTTTTCTCTTATAACTTTTATGTGAAAGAAAGCCCCTGATGAAGCCTTTATAAGTTGAGGAGAAATCTCTGGGCTTCCCTCTTCTGAAATAATTACAGCATCACATCCAAAAAATTCACAAATCCTAATTATATTCCCTATATTTCCAACATCCTGAACACCATCTAAAAACACAACGAGTTTCTTTATATCATGTAAGTCTTTTAAACTATATTTTTTCAGATTGACTTCAAAGGCTATGCCTTGATGCTCCTCTGATCCACAAATTTTAGTTATAATATTCGGATGCACAATTCTTATATCTTTTACGCGATCGCCAAAAAGTTCTTTTGCAAAAACTAATACACTCTTTTTAACCCAAATTCTTTTCGGAATAAATCCAGCTCTTTTTAACTCTCTTGCTACCTGTTTCCCATAAAGAATCATATACACACAAACAAAAAATAAGTCAAATTGAGCATATTTTACCGGGAAGATAACTTATTTTTGCTCCTGTTATTTTTGACATATCAACCCTAACTCCATTTACTCTGAGATAAGCAAGATATGCAAATAGAATTGGTTCAACAAAATCTGAATTCACTCCAATATCATCTGATACTACCGTATGGACTTTTATTTCTTCTTTAAGTCTTGAAACCATAAATTTATTTTTTGTTCCTCCACCGCACAAGATACATATATCCGGTCTGAAAAAATTGACTTCTTCTGAGATAAGCCTTACAGATACTTCAACAGCGGTTCTCAAAGCATCTGAAGGGCTTTTATTCTTTGTCAGTTCAAAGAAAAATTTTTTTGCCTCCTCTATTTCATATCCCAGAGTTTTTTTCCCTTTTCTTATTTTTCGTATAAAGTTTAGAGTTTTTTCAAAAGCTTGTTCTATCAAATTTCCTTCTGATGCTTTTTTGCCGAATTTGTCGTAATCGACTCCAAACCTCTTTTTAGATATAAAATCAGATAAGGCATTTGCTGGACCTACATCTTTTGCTGATATAACTTCTCCATCTTTTATGTGTGTTATATTCGCTATTCCTCCAAGGTTTACAACCGAAACTTTTTTTGATATTTTTCCAAAGAGTATTTTGTGCACAATTGGAGATAAAGGAGCTCCTTTACCGCCAGCAGCTATATCGCTTTTTCTGAAATCATAAACGACCGGAACGCCTAAAACTTTGGCAATATATAAAGGTTCTCCTATTTGATAAGTAAGAACTCTATTTTTTGACTCATAATGGTATACGGTTTGACCATGAAATCCAATAACCTCCGGTTTGATTTCAATACCATCTAAAAACTTTTTCAAAGATTTTGCAAAAGATAAACCTATGATTTCATTACATAGCAAAATTTCATCAAAGTTTCCTCCTCCGTTTTGAACAAGGTAAATCAATTTTTCCTTTTCCTTGTGAGAGAAATCAAAAGCCTGATATTTTATCACCTTTATTTCTTCACCATTTATATCACACAAGATAAGCTCTTTTGCGTTAATGGAAGTTCCGGAAAGTGCCCCAACACAGAGCATATCAAGAAGTTTAAAAATCAGGTGTAAAATTATGAAAACAGAAGTAAGTATTGTTTGCGAAGCGATAATAATAAGTTCTTATTTTTTTTCAATTCCTGAAAGGACAATATCTATTGTATCATTTATATCTTTTTGGCTTGCTGATTTTGATGCAAGTTCTTTTGCTAATGTGTGAATTATGAAAGTTGCTCTCTTTACATCTAAGTTTTCTTTGAAAACTCCTTTTTCTATTCCTTCTTTTATTGCATCCTCTATAAGTTTTAATTCTCTTGTTGCAAGCTCCTTCAATCCAAGTCTCTCAATTTCAGCTCTCAACTCACCTACTATTTCTTCTTCTATGTTAAAATTTTTTATTATGTTTCTTGTTCCTTCAACTTTTGCTTCGACGATTTTTTTTAGCTTATCTTGCGGACTTTCGACTTCCTTTACTCTTTCTTCCATCATAGCTACAACTTTTGATATCTCGTCTTGCAAGCAGGCTTTGAAAAGGTCTTCCTTTGAGTCAAAGTAGTAATAAATTGCTGCTGCTGTGAAACCTATTTCTTTTGCTATATCCTCCATTATTGTTTTTCTCAAACCGTATTTTGAAAATACTCTCTTTGACAATTCTATTATTCTCTGTCTCCTTTCCTCTTTCGGTCTTCTTTTTCTTTCACGCATCACTGTGTCCTCCTTTTTCTTATTTTAAATTTAAGCTTAATATTTGAACAAAAATCAAAAATATTTTTCAAGAGCATTTTTGAAAGAATTTCTTTATTTTCGCAGAAGACATAATTTCATCTTTATGTTGTCAATTTATTTTATTCACGCTTTTCCCTTGAATTCCGAAATGTGGAATGAGCAGATAAAATATTTTTCTGCAAAGGCAAGGTGTATAGCAATTGATCTACCTGGGTTTGGAGGAACGCCTCACAATACTATATCAGAGAAACCCTCCATGCATGAATATGCCTCTTATGTTGAGAAAATAATTCAGGAGACAAGACAAAATGAAAATCAAAAACTTTGTGTAGTTGGACTTTCTATGGGAGGATATGTTGCAATGTACATTTTAAAAAGAGGAGTTATAATTCCGGATTTTCTTGTTCTTGCAAATACGAGATCGCAAGCCGATAGCGATGAGGTAAAGGAAAGAAGATTTAAAATCATAGAGGAGATAGAAAAAACGAAAAGCATTGACCCAGTTATTGATGCATATCTGCCCGCACTCGCTCGCGATAACGAAAAATTAAAATATGAAATTCTGAAAATGACAAAACTCACTTCGCCAGATGGAGCAAAAAAAGCCCTTTATGCTATGGCTACCCGTGAGGATTCTACTTTTTATGTAAAATCTTTTCCTGGAAAACTTTTATGTATAGCTTCTGAAAAAGACGCTCTTTCTCCTCCTGATGTTGTCAAATCTATGTGTAGGGATCCCAAAGAATTTAAAATTATTCCGGATTGCGGACATCTTTCCGCTATGGAGAAACCTGAAATTTTCAACAAAATCCTTGAAGAGTTTTTGGAGTTGTAAATTTTTTTGGTAAGTTAAAATTTATGTTCATTCGGTATGTAAAAATCACTCGTTCTTTTACTTTGGTAGAGGTTCTTGTTGCAATTTGGATTTTAAGCACAACTTTGGTTGCTCTTTTGGGAATATACATGGGAAATATAAAGTACGTAAAAAAAATAGATGAGAACTCTATTTCAATATCCCTTGCTTTATCTGTGTCGCAAGAAAAATATCTTTCCGCAAAATATAATGTTGAGGTAAAACCAACAGAAGTTCCAGATGGTTTTAAAGTTGATTTTGAAATTGCAAATCTTTCCAACTTACTACCAACCTTAGGAACTCTTCTTGCAAATGTAAATTTACCAATAATACCTCTTTTGAGAGTAAGTGCACCATCTGGTGGAGTTTTTGAAATATTTGGTAAACCAAATCCCGAACAAAAAATTTTACAGCCTTCTTTACAACAGCATCAGCAAATTCAACAGTATCTGAAAGAATTTTAGGGTAATTATTGCTATTGGCTACCTATTATCTACCACTATTTCACAATATACAGGAAATAAGCTAAAAAGTTTCAAAAATGAATAAATTTATTAGATATGACTCAGCTTGAAAAGGCAAGAAAAGGTATAATTACAGATGAGATCAGATTTGTTGCAGAGGTTGAGGGCATATCACCTGAGGAGTTGAGAGAAAAAGTTGCTCAGGGACTGGTTGTAATTCCCGCAAATCCAAATCACAAAACTTGTGAAAGATTTACTGGAATAGGAGAAGGGCTTTCAGTAAAGGTTAATGTGAATATTGGAACTTCTTATGATTATGTCAATCTTGATGAGGAGATAGAAAAATTGAAAATTTCCTTAGAGTATGGTGCAGATACGGTTATGGATCTTTCAACCGGTGGAGATCTTGAACATATTATGAAAACTTTGATTGAGCATTCAAAGATACCCATAGGAACTGTTCCTATATATGAGGCAGAGTTCAGAGCTGCAAAAGAAAAAGGTTCATTTTTTAATATGACAGTTGATGATCTTTTTGAAGTCATAGAAGAGCACGGAAAAAGAGGGGTTGACTTTATAACTGTTCACTGCGGAGTCACAATGGAATCTTTGAGAAGATATAAGGAAACGAATAGAATTACAGGTATAGTATCTCGTGGGGGTGGACTTATGGCGGCGTGGATGATTCAAAATGAAGCGGAAAACCCTCTTTACCAATACTTTGATAGACTTTTGGAAATCGCTCGTGAATACGATATGACTTTGAGTTTAGGAGATGGATTGAGACCGGGTTCAATAGCAGATTCAACAGACAGAGCACAAATTCAAGAACTCATAATAATAGGTGAGCTTGTTGAAAGAGCAAGAAAAGCAGGAGTTCAAGCTATGGTTGAAGGACCAGGGCACATACCCCTCAACGAAATCCATACAAATGTCCAAATACAAAAAAAACTTTGCAGAGGGGCTCCATTTTATATTCTTGGTATGCTTCCCTGCGATACCGCTGCTGGTTATGACCATATAGCAGGTGCAATCGGGGGTGCTTTGGCTGGTATGTATGGAGCGGATATGCTTTGCTACATCACACCTGCTGAACACCTCGGTCTCCCCTCTGTTGAGCATGTAAAGGAGGGTCTTATAGCATTCAAAATTGCTGCTCACATAGCAGATATAGCGAGAGGAAATAAGAAAGCTCTGAGTCGCAATTTGGAAATGTCTCAAGCAAGATATAAATTAGATTGGAAGAGACAATTTGAACTTGCTTTATTTCCCCGTGAGGCTGAAAAAATATTTAGGGAAAGAGCTTCAAAAACAAAAGCTTGCTCTATGTGTGGTCCATTTTGTCCTATGAATCTTGTTGAGCAAACATTTAAGAAAAAAGGCTATAAAATTGAAGTATCTCATATTCATTAGCCGATATGGATTTTTCTCAAATATTTTCATTCATCACTCAAAAAGTTCAATCTCTGGGTTTTGAGGTTTATGATATACAGATAAAGGATACGGGAAAAAAGCTTGTGGTTCGTGTCTTTATTGATAAAAAAGATCGTTTCATAGGAATAAATGACTGTGTTTTTGTTTCAAGAAATCTTGAAGATCAACTTGAGAAAATGATAGATAGAAGTTTCATACTTGAAGTTTCCTCCCCGGGAGCAGATAGAGAGTTAAGAAGAGATGAAGACTTTGAAAGGTTCAAAGGTATGACAGTTGAAGTTGTAAAAAGGAATGGAGGAAAGTTCATAGGTAAACTTATGGGTAAAGTTGGAGACGAGATTTTTATAATGATAAAAGGCAAAAATAAAATTAGTTCTTTCAAAACTGATGAAATTCAAAAGGTCAAGCTTTATCCTGATATACGATAAGCTTTATTCTGATCTACGATAAAATCAAATGATGAAATTATCATTTTCATCTCAATTTTACTTCGTATTTTGATGAGTACCCTCTTGGTGTGAGCATTATTCCGTTCTTTATAAATGTTGTTGAATTTCCTATTATGACTGTTGCCAACATGCCTAAAATTGAGTCATCTCCGAGGTCTTTTAAAGTTGTGAATTTTATAGATTGTCCTTCTCTGAAAGCGCTTTTTACAATCGCAACAGGAGTAAGAGGGTCTCTGAATTCCATAATTATATCTCTTGCTCTTGTGAGTTGCCAAGTTCTTTTTTTACTTTTTGGGTTATATATAACTATCACAAAGTCTCCCATAGCAGCTGCTCTTATTCTTTTTTCTATAATTTCCCAGGGAACAAGTAAATCGCTCATAGATATTACAGCAAAATCCAAAGATAAGGGAGAACCAACCAGAGCAGCACAAGCATTAGCAGCTGTGACTCCCGGTATAACTTCAACTTCTGGATCATCCCCCACTTTCCATCCACTTTCAAGAAGGACTTCAAAAACCAAGGCTGCCATACCATATATTCCAGCATCTCCCGATGACACAAGAGAAACTATTTTTCCTTCCTTTGCTTTTTTTATTGCAAAAATGGCTCTATCTACCTCTTCTGTCATACCAGTTTCATATATTTCTTTCCCCTGAATATAGGGAGCAAGAAGTTCTATATATGTTTCATAACCTATAACAACTTCGCTTTTATCTATTGCTTCCTTTGCCCAGAATGTCATATTTTTAAGATCACCCGGACCAAAACCAACGACATAAAGCTTTCCCATAGTTTTTTACCTCCTGCCGAAATTATCTGACCTAATCTTACTATAATAGTGTCTTGTGCAGAAAATATCCGAAAGCGGAAAAATTTTACCGCAAAATAATTTTCTGCAATTTCTATGAAAAGCGAGATTCATCACAAAATGTTTTGTTTATTTTATATGTTAGGTGTAAGAGGAGAAAAGATAAAAGAATTTTCCCGGGATATTTTCAAACCTTTGGGAGTAGTATTTGGTGATATAGGAACAAGTCCAATTTACACTCTCACTGTAATAGCCTTAATTTTGAAAAATCCAAGAAAAGAAGATATTTACGGCGCTGTATCACTGATATTCTGGACACTTGTGATATTAGTATCGGTTCAGTATGCATTTTTAGCTATGAGATTTTCATTAAGAGGTGAAGGTGGAGAAATAGTTTTAAGAGAGATAATTTTGAGAAAAATCAAAAACTCAAAAATAAAAAAATTTGCTTCACTTCTCACTTTCGTAGGAATATCGTTTCTTGTAGGAGATGGAGTTATTACTCCCGCAATTTCAATTTTGAGCGCAGTGGAAGGACTTAAAATAATCCCTGCTTTTTCCAATATATCACAGGAGACAATAGTTCTAATTTCAATAATAATAGTTGTTCTACTTTTTTCGGTTCAAAAGATGGGAGTAGATAGAATTTTCCCGCTTTTCAGTCCTATAATGCTTGTATGGTTTTTATCTTTATTTTCATTTGGTATTTGGTGGGTAGCAAAAAACCCGGAGGTGTTAGGGGCATTAAGTCCTTTCTTTGCAGTCAAATTCATAATGCAGAACAAATTTTTAGTTTTTCTGATTTTAGCAGAGGTCATACTTGCCGCAACAGGAGGAGAAGCACTCTACTCAGATATGGGACATCTTGGGAAAAAATCTATAAGACGCTCGTGGTTTTTCTTTGTATTTCCTGCTCTCATGATAAGCTATATGGGACAAGCAAATTTTTATCTCAGCTTCCCAAACTTTCAGAATCTACTTTTTGATATGGTTTTCCAAACCGCAACTTTTTTATATATACCCTTCCTTATTCTTGCAACAGTAGCAACCATAATAGCATCGCAGGCGATAATTTTAGCTATGTTTTCACTTTTCTTTCAGGCTTCAAATGTTGGAATTTTTCCTCGCATAAAATTTGAACATAAATCAGAAAGGCAGTATGGTCAAATATATTCTGGTTTTGTAAATTATGCGCTTTTGATATGCGTTATTTTGGTAATGATTATTTTCAGAAAGTCTGAGAAACTTGCATATGCGTATGGTCTTTCAGTTTCAATAACCATGCTCACAACAGGAACTCTTCTCATTATACTTCATTTTCATGAGAAAATCTGGCATTTGCTTTTTCTTTCTTTAATAACTTCATCTACAAGTTTTATTTTTGTTCTCTCAACATTACAAAAATTAAAATACGGTGCATATGTTCCAGTAATAATTGCATCAATTATGTTATTTTTAATCCTGATTTATATATATGGGCAGAGCCAGGTTTATAAAGCTTTAAAACCAATAAGTTTCAAAGAGTTTGAAGAAATTTTTTCAAGAATATACGCAAGTTTTAACAAAATAGTAGGAACAGCTGTTTTTCTTGTGAGGGATGTAGAACAAATACCTGCATATGTCGTAAACATAATAGTGAAACAGGGAATAATATATGAAAGAAATGTTCTTTTATCTCTGGTGAAAAAAGAAGAACCATTTGGAGTAAATGTGAAATTTGTTGAAGAAAAACTTCAAGGGCTTGACATATTGGTAGTAGAATTCGGTTATATGGAGAGAATAAATGTTGAAAAAATACTTAACGAAGCTGGGATAAAGGAAAGGATAATTTTCTACGGGATAGAAGATATAATCACAAAAAATCCGCTACTTAGGATATACTCTGTTGTAAAAAGACTTTCGGCATCTTTTGATAAATTCTATGATTTACCTTCCGGGAAAATTCACGGAGTCATAACAAGAATAGAAATATAAAATTTCTCATATTCTATCGTAAATTGCATCTTGTAGTTTAAAAACAGCCTTTATAGCATGAGATACAACAAATCTCAAAGGTTCTGGTGGGAAAGGTATAACAAACCTATTTACGAAGAACATATTTGTTCTTTCTGTATCTTTTTCAAGCAAAAGTTCTGCTATTGTAAGACCGTTTACATGAGTTAAAGATACACCGTGTCCTATACATCCCAAAGAATAAATTGCGTTTTTATCTCCAACATATCCTATTGCTGGAACTAAATCTAATGTAACTGAAACCGGACCACCCCACATGTAATCAATTTTGAGATCAGAAAGAGGCGGAAAAAATTTTTTTATGTCTTCTTTTAACCCTTCAAAAACTTTATAATTCATGTCTTTATTCAAGTTACTCCCGAATGTTATCGTGACATCTCTTCCCCCCATAAGAAGCCTATTATCTTTTGTAAGGCGAAAATAATGAATAAGATTCCTTGAATCTTCAAGACCTTCTCTACTCCTCCAATTTATTTTTTGGAAATGCTCCTCTTTCAGAGGTTCAGTAATGACTATATGAGTAAATACAGGGACTTGCTTTCTTTTAAGCTGAGGTATAGTTATAGAAAAAGCATTAGTTGCAAAAACTATCTTATCTGCTATAACCTTCCCGTGAGGAGTCTTTATTACAAATTTTTTGTCGTTCCTTCTTTCAACTTCGTAAAAAGGCGTATTTTCATATATTTTAACTCCCATTTCTTCAACAACTTTTTTCATACCTAAAATGAGCTTTGCCGGGTTCAAAAGTGCACAATGTCTTTCATACCAGCCACAACGCATAATAGGGGAAGAGACTTTTTCTTCAAGTTTTGATTTATCTAACCAAGTTGCATCTTGAATTCCGATTTTCAGAGCAAGCTCAAACTCTTTTTTAAGTTTTCTTTCATAAAGCTTTGAAGTTGCAACCCTTATAAACCCATTATATTCAAAATCACAATCTATTTTATGCTCTTCAACTAATCTTTTAACAAGATCTATACCGTAAGATGTATATTTATATCCAGCGAGAGCATTTTCTTTGCCGTACCGTAAAACAGTAAGAGATAGGTCAAGACCAAACAAGGTCATACAGAATCCGGCATTTCTTCCGCTTGCACCATATCCAACATACTTTTGTTCAAGAACGGCAACAGAAGACGATGGCTCTAACTTTTTGAGAAAATAAGAGGTTGATATTCCGGTAAAACCCCCTCCCAAAATTGCAAAGTCTACTGAAATCTCACCTTCAAGTGGGGGATTAGGTGAAATTTCTACCTGGGTGAGCCAAAAGCTTGGTCTTTCTTCTATTCCTTTCTTTTGGATATCCATAAAAAAACTTTAATCATAAAAAAGAGGAGTTCAAAATACTTAAAAATCAAGAAAATAAAAAACTGAAAATATAAAAGAGAAAAATAAGTATTACCAGCAAAAAATGGTCAAAATAAATCCTCTAAAATTAAGAAAATTGGGAGCAATATTCAAACTATCTCAAAACCCACAAAGTTTTTTTGTATTTTTTATAAGTCTTTTTATCTTTGGGAAAGGGAAACTAAAAACAAAAATCGGAAAAGAGATCAAGGTATCAAAAGGAGAAAATATTTTAGTTTCTGAGTCTTTCAGAGAGCTCATAGCTTTGGCATTTATTCAGTTGATGAAAGATAGGAAGCTTTACACGGAAGATAAAGACGGAGTAATTATAAAGCTCGGGAGTTCTGAAATAAAAATAGATCGGAGTGAGTTTCACAAATTTGACTTATTTTTAGAAGGTTTATATTATATTGCGACGAGCAAAAGATCGGAGGATTTTAAAATAATTTTTGATAACGAAGAAATAATAGCAGAATTTCAAGGTATAAAAATCAAAGCACCAAAGGATCACTCAAACTTTGTTTATAACATTTATGAAATATTTTTTGAAGAACACTATTTTTCTGAAAACATATTCGGGAAAGATGTGATTGATGTTGGGAGCTCCATAGGAGATTCCACAATATACTTTCTGAAGAATGGAGCAAAGAAAGTTGTTGGATATGAGCCCCAAACTGACCTTGTAAAGATAGCAGAAGAAAACATAAAGATAAACGGATTTGAAGGAAAAACAGAGTTCATAAATGAATTTTTCACAAAAGATAAATCAAGGAAAATTTCCGATCCGGAGAACACAATATTGAAACTTGATTGCGAAGGTTGTGAATTTGAGATCATTGATGAGATTACAAAATCATCTTTAAAATTTCAAGAGATAATTTTTGAGTTCCACAAGATTCCTATTACGCTTTTTTTCAATCTTTTGAAAAAAGGATATAAAATGAAAGAAATAATGTTTACGTATCCGACTCTTGGGATAGCGAAGTTTTCTGTTTGATGTTTTCAAGTTAATAAAAAAGTTTTCAGCTATGTAAATTAGTTATTATATATGAGTAATGTTAATCACATATCTTTTGTTACGATAACTCGCGTTTTAACCTACAACGATTTGAATAAAGTTTCAAGGACTTTGAATTCTGTTCTCAATGCTTTTCCAAATTACGTAGAATACATTTTGGTGGTATCCGATTGTGTTGGGGCATCTTGGAAAATAAAGGATTTGGTGAGTAGTTTCCCAAGAGTTTCTGTTGTTTTTACAGATTGTGCAAATTCTAATTGGTCATCTCAAAGAAATAAAGGTTTATCTTATGCAAGTTCAGAAATCGTAGTTTTTGTTGACGATGATATGGAGATTGAAAAAGGTAGCGTTGAGAGATTGATAGAAACTTTACTTCAAGATGAAAATATTGCTGCAGTTTCAGGTGCTGTTTTGCCTTATTTTTACAGAAGTATTATAGGTAGGTGTCAAGCCGTAATCTCACATCCGGGTGGTGGCTATAATCTTGTGCAGAATTTTCCGGATATATCTGATATTGATTTCTTTCATACTGGTTTTTGTGCTTTGAGAAAAAAATTTTTTTCTGATATCAGATTTGATGAAACATTAAAATGGGGGTGTGAGGATATGGATATATCTATAAGGTTAAAGAAAAAATTTCCGCAAGTTAGATTTTTGTTCAATCCGCAAGCTGTATCATATCATCCTACACGCAACTCTTTCTCTGAAATTTTTAAGTGGATGAGAAGATATGGAAAGGGTAGGGCAGATATTTTTATAAGGCACAATATTCCTATGCACTCTTTTTTTATACACAAGCTTTTCTTACCTTTTTCTCTCTCCATCATATTTCCTGTTTTTTCGCCTTTTTTTCTTCTCTTTTTCTATTTGTTTTATTTTTTTAGGTTAAAAAGGAAATTTAGAAATCAGATTGAAAATGTTGCAACATCAAAAGGAGAAAAAGTTAAGGTTCTTTTCTTATTACCTTTTGTGTTTTGGGTTATGAACGGAGCTTTTGATTTGGGAAGGTTAGAATTTCTGTTTCAGCACTATGTGAGAAAAATTCTTCTAAAATCAAGGGATGGAGGAGGGAAAAATTGAAGCTTTTATATCTGACATAATATCTAAGTTTTGTACAGAAAAAAAATCTTGCCAAGAAATAAAGAGAAAAGAAATCATATTTATAGATGATAAAGAAGATTTTGTTTTTTCAGATAAGTTGAAAAGTTTAATATTTGATATATTTGGTCAAGATTTAGCTGTTATTGACAGAAAAGAATTTTTTGATTTGATATGGTCAATCAAAGTTAATTACAAAAAGAAAAGGAGAGGAGCTTTCACCATAAGAACTCATAGCGAAATTCACAAATTTTTGTTCTACCTTTGGATTGAAATGATAACCGGATTAAAACTTTATAAGCAAAATTGGAAAATTGAAAACCTTGATGATCTTGCTTTCAGTTTAGGGGCAAATTATAGATTTCCTGTTGCGTCTTTGTTGCAAATTTCAACAAAAAATATGATTCATACCCTCACAAAAACTATAGAGCTCATATGTGAAGGAAAATTTTTTGTTTTAGATAGTGTTGAAAGTTTGGCAGTAGCACTTTTGCTTTCTTACTCATCTCCAAAATCAAAAAATATGATGATTTTCACTGATAAGGAAAAATTGTTGCCGTCTTATCTTAAAGCTGAATGTTTAAAACCAATATTTGAAAGGATAGGAGAACATCAAGAAGAAAAAAAATATTCATCTGTTGTATTTTTCTGCGACTTTGATGGAACAATAGCAAAAAAAGATGTCTCAATTGCTGTTCTTGATAAATTCACTGATGGAGAATGGAGAAACTCTTTGAGGTCGGTCGTTGCAGGAAACATAGGTTCAAAGGATGTATATAAACTTGTGAAAGATAAAATAAAAGGTAATTTGGGAGAAATGAGAAAGTTTGCTCGTGAATTCGTTGAGATTGAAGATGGATTTTTAGATTTCGCTGAATTTTTGCAAAGGAACTCTTTTGACTTGCAAATCGTTTCTGATGGATTTTCATTTTATATAAGCGAGATTTTAGAGAAATTTAATTTGAAGATAAAATTTTACTCTTCCGAACTCCTATATGATGATGTAAGGAAAACTTTTGACTTCTCTTTTCCGAACGAAAGCGATTTTTGTTTTCTATGTGCCACATGCAAGCTGAAAATAATAAGAAAGAATGAAAATTATTTCCGTGTTTTCATAGGAAACGGAATTTCAGATAGATGTGCTGTTGAATCTGCCGAAATTATCTTTGCAAAATCACGGCTCAAACAAATATGCTTCATCAAAGGACTTGATTTTTTCAAATTTGAGAACTTTCATGATATTATTCACATCGTAAGGAAGAATTTGAAAGGTTTTATAATAGATTTTGATGGAACTATTGGCTGGTCATACGAAGGAATCCTTGATGCATTCAGGTATACTTTCAGAAAGTTTAACCTTGAAGTTCCAGATGGAATAGAGAAATTGATAGGTCTTCCTCTTCGCGATTGCTTCAAATTAACTTTGGGGGAAGATAAAGCCGATAAAGCAGTTGAAATTTTCCGCAAAAGATATAGAAAGGTTTTTTTGAGGAAAACTTATCTTGCCAACGGAGTAAAAGAAACATTGGAACTTCTCAAAAAATTGAATTACAAAATAGCAATTCTTTCAAACAAAAAAGGAGATATATTGAGGCAACTTCTTGCGCATTTTGAAATTGACCATCTTGTGGATTTAGCAGTAGGTGAGGGAGATGTTTTGGATGAAAATTCAAGAGTCATTCTTAAACCGAATCCTCGTGTTATTGATTTTGTTCTCTCAAAATTAGGTTTATCAAGAGAGGAAGTTTTTATCGTAGGAGATAGTTTTGTTGATTTTGAAACTGCAAAAGCATCAAACACAGATTATATACACCTTTATAGATTTGATTCAGATCTTGATAAGCTAAATTCAGCCTGCGGATTTATCTCGTCTATATCAGGACTCAAAAATATAGGAAATTTTTACCACCAACTCAAACGGAAATTATTTTTTGAAGAAAATATCTCAAAAAAAGTTCATCCCTAATTGATTATTAATTCCAAAATTAAATTAGAAGGGGGATGCCGATATGGAAATGGTAAGGGATGGAAAGTTTTATGATGAGATAAGACAGCAAGTAAGAGAGTTTGCCGAAAAGGAAATCAGACCAATAGCTCATAAATACGACAAAGAAGATAAAGAAATACCATGGGAGATAATCCACAGGATGGCTGAACTTGGATACTTTGGAATTTTAGTTCCTGAAAAGTGGGGTGGGCTTGGTTTAGATTATATGAGTATGGCAATAGTTGCTGAGGAACTTTCTCGGGTCTGGCTATCTTGTGGGAGCGTGATGACAAGAAACATAATTGCAGAAACTCTTCTTTTGAATAACGGAACAGAGGAGCAAAAGAAAAGATGGTTGCCAGGACTTGCTCAAGGGAAAATTTTCGCTGCTGCTGCTTTTACTGAACCGAACGCCGGTAGCGATACAGCTGGTATGAAACTAAAAGCTCAAAAAGTGAATGGTGGATGGATTCTCAACGGAACGAAAACATGGTGCACTTTTGCAAACAGAGCTAATATCTTGGTTGTTCTCGCGAGAACAGATCCAAACCCACCGAAAAGGCACATGGGACTATCTATTTTTATAGTTGAAAAAGAGCCATCAGAAGCTCATGAGGGAATAAAGCATCCGAATATAGTTGGTGAGCTTATAGAGACGGTAGGTTATCATGGTATGCACTGTTGGACTTTGCACTTTGAGGATTGCTTTGTTCCCGACGAAAATCTTATAGGCTTGGAGCCGGGAAAAGGTTTCTATCAGCTTATGCAAACTTATGAATCAGCAAGAATTCAAACAGCTGCGAGGGCAGTTGGAGTTGCACAAGGAGCTTTTGAACTTGCAATAAAGTACTCAAAAGAAAGGTATCAGTTTGAAAGACCAATTTCGGAGTTTCAACTCATAAGGGCTAAACTTGCCAAGATGATGACTTACATAGAGGCTGCAAGACAGCTCACTTATTACGCCTGCAAAATGAAAGACTCTGGAAAAAGATGCGATTTGGAGGCAGGGATGGCAAAACTTTTTGCAGCTGAAATGGTAGAATATGTTACATCAGAAGCTATGCAGATCTTCGGTGGATACGGATACTCAAAAGAGTATGAAATAGAAAGATATTGGAGAGATGGGAGACTTTTCAGAATATTTGAGGGAACTTCTGAAATTCAAGAGGAAGTTATAGCAAAGCGTCTACTTGAAATTTATTGATTTTATATGCTCCATGGCAAAAAAGCAATAGAAATATCTTATCTTATAAAATCAAAAGAACTGAAGGTAAAAGAAGTAGTTGAATATTTTCTCAAAAAAATAAAAGAAAAAGATGATAAGATAAAAGCTTTTATAACTATATGTGAGGAGGAAGCTATAGCGCAAGCAGAAAAAGTTCAAGAAGGTATAATAAAAGGTGAATTTTCAGATTCAAAAATAGTTGGAGTTCCCATTGCTGTAAAAGACAACATCGTAACACATAATATAAAAACAACTTGTGCTTCAAAAATTCTTGAAAACTGGATACCCCCATACGATGCAACAGTTATAAGAAAACTAAAATCAGCTGGTGCAATAATAATAGGAAAGACGAATCTTGATGAGTTCGCTATGGGATCATCAACGGAAAACTCTGCCTTTTTCCCGACGAGAAATCCATTTGATTTAGAAAGAGTTCCAGGAGGTTCTTCTGGTGGTTCAGCAGCAGCTGTTGGAAGTGGTCAGGTTCTTTTAGCTCTTGGATCAGATACCGGTGGTTCAATAAGACAGCCTGCGAGTTTCTGCGGAGTCTTCGGACTTTGTCCAACTTATGGAAGAGTTTCAAGATTCGGTCTTGTTGCTTTTGCTTCTTCTCTTGATAGAATTGGTCCTTTTTCTGCTTTTGCGGACGATTGTGCAGCTTTACTTTATCATATAGCGGGATATGACCCCCTTGATTCAACCTGTCCGCCGGTCCCAGTACCTGATTACATTCAGGTTATAAATGAGATGATAGATAAAAAAGTTAAATTGAAAATGGGAGTTCCTCGTGAATTTTTTGATGTTGATGGGCTTGACCAAAGAGTTAAATCAAAGGTTTTGTATGCAATAGAAAGATTGAGTTCTGAATTTGGATTTGAAATTGTTGATATTTCTTTGCCGATGGTAAAATATGCTTTGCCTATATATTACATAATTGCTCCCGCTGAGGCTTCTTCAAACCTTGCAAGATATGACGGAGTAAAATACGGAACCAGAGTTGAGGGTGAAAATATTTTTGATATGTATTGCAAAACGAGAAATGCTGGATTTGGAGATGAAGTCAAAAGAAGAATTTTCATAGGAACATTTGTCCTTTCATCAGGGTATTATGATGCCTACTATCTTAAAGCTCAAAAGGCAATTACTGTTGTGATAAAAGAGTTTCAAGAAGCTTTCAGTAAGGTTGATATTATAGCTTGCCCAACTTCGCCCGAAGTTCCTTTCAAACTTGGAGAAAAAACAGACGACCCAATAAAAATGTACCTTTCTGATATTTTCACTATACCATCATCAATTGCGGGACTTCCGGCTATATCTTGTCCTGTAGGATTTGTCGTGGAGGATGGGAAGAAACTACCAGTCGGACTTCAAATCATAGGGAAACCCTTTGATGAAGCAACTATTTTGTTTGTTGCAAAATGTGTAGAACTTTTGAAACTTGAGTAGGAAAATCCCAGAAGATTTCAAAGAAAATCTCAGAATATCTCAAAATCGTGAATTTGTTTATTTTCTTCTTTGCTGTTTTTCTCCTCATTTTCAGTTTCAATTTTCCCCTTTTCCTCTTCTTCTTTTGTTATTGAGTTTTGGAAGAAGCTTTGAGGTAGAGCCATGATATAGTAATTTGAATTGGATAATTCTCCTGTTTTTGGGTCTATTTTTGCAAATGCTACACCGTCTGGAACCTTAAAATCTTCTCCTTTTAGTTTCTGCTGATATTTCTTCATGAATTCGACGAATATGGGGAGTGCAACGGTTGGACCTGCCGCGACCCTTGGACCTATTGGAGTAAAATCATCTTTTCCCACCCAAACTGCTACTACTATTTCAGGTGTGAAACCTATAAACCATGTATCTCTGCCTTTGTTTGATGTGCCTGTTTTTCCGGCTACTGGAACTTTGAGAACTTTTGCTCTCCAACCGGTTCCGTGTAGAACTACATTTCTCATCATCCATGCCATAATAAATGCTGTCTGATCTGATAAAACTTTTTGTTCTTTGTTTTCCTCTTCAAAAATTGTGTGCCCCCCCTTTTCTATTTTTGTTATTATTTTTGTTTTCACGAGTTTTCCTCCATTTGCAAACGGTATGTAAGCCCTTGCAATTTCAAGTGGGCTTAGGGAAATTGAGCCCAAAGCTATTGTCAAATCTTTGTTTGTACCAGATACATCAATTCCTAATTTTTCCATAGTATCTACTATTCTTTGAAGACCGATTTTGCTTGCAACCCTTACTGTTGCTGCATTTATTGATTTTGCAAGAGCTTCTTGAATTGTTATATATCCTGAAAATCCTTCAAAGTTTTTTGGTGTCCATTCTTGAATTTCGCTTTCGTTTGCTCCCGCTTCTTTCCATTCAAAAACTACTGGTGTATCTTCAACCTGAGTTGCTGGTGTGAATAATCCGCTCTCTATTGCGGCAGTATATACTATGGGTTTTATTGCAGACCCAACCTGTCTTTTTGCCTGAGTTGCTCTTATAAATTGTGTTCTTGTGAAATCGTATCCGCCCACAAGGCAGAGTATATCTCCGTTTTTTGGTGAGATGACAATAATTGCTCCTTCAAGTTCAACTCTTTCTGGAATTGGGCAGAAAAATTTTTCATCAGCGCACTTTCTTACAACTATTTTTTGACCTACCTTGAGAACTTCTGCAAATTCTGGACTTATAAATCCGATCTGATTTTTGTTGTTAGATTTTGATTTTTTCTTATCAATATTATTTCCTGTTTTTTCTTCTTGAATGTCGTATACTATTGCTCTTATTCCTGTTGAGCTCACTTGCATTATCTCTGCAAAAAATAATTTATCTTTTTCTTCAAACTCTTTTTCTTCTCCTGAGGGAAAGATTAGACTTTTTAATCTTGGAGATACTTTTATTTTTTCGGGGTTTGTGAGGGGAGGTTTTCCGTTCAGAATTTCAACTCTTTCTATTCCCCATCTCAAAGCTGTTTCAGCGTATTCGTAGCAATCCTCATCCAAAGTTGTAAAGACTTTATAACCTCTTTTTATTTCTTCCTCATCTCCTATGAGATTCAAAAATTCTCTTCTTACTTGCTCTAATGACCAAAAATATTTTGTAAATCCTCCGTCCCACGACCATATTTTAATTTTTTCATTTTTAGCTTTCTCGTATTCAGATTCTGTTATAAAACCAAGTTCTTTCATTCTTTCAAGTACCCAAAGTTGCCTTTTTCTTGCTGAATCTGGGTATCTTATAGGTGAATAATAGACCGGCGATTTTGGGAGAGCTGCAAGCAAGGCTGCTTCTGCTAAGGTTAGGTCTTTTAGGTCTTTTTTAAAGTAGTTTCTTGCTGCTGCTTTTATGCCCCAAGCTCCATTCCCAAAATATATTGAGGAAAGATACAACGATAAAATTTCTTCTTTTGTCATTACTCTCTCTATTTTTATCGCATATGCTATTTCTTTCAGTTTGCGATCAAATGTTCTTTCATGAGAGAGGAAAAGATTTTTTGCAAGTTGCTGAGTTATTGTGCTTCCTCCTTGAACTATTCTTCCCTCACGTATGTTATTTATTGCTGCTCTTATGATTGCTTTCGGATTTATGCCCTTGTGTGAGAAAAAATCTTCATCCTCTGCTGCTACAAAAGCTTCAATTACATAGCGTGGTATTTGATCATACTTTACGAGCTCTTTATATCTTTCAAAAATTGTCCCTATTATTTTGTCGTTTCTTGAGATGAAAAATGTTGGTTCCGGGATTGAGTAAAACTTTGAAAGAATTTCCTCACGAGTTATATTATCTTTGCTGAATTTCTCAAAGAAAGCTACGATTATTTCCGGCTTGAAATAAGATATGAATCCAAATCCGACCATTAGCCCAAAAAATAAAAATGCACTGATAAAAACTACCCTTATTATTGTCCTTTTAATTCTTGTTGTGCTGCGAGTTCTCTTTTTGAACTCTATTTTTGCCTCGAGCTTCACAAAAATAAAAATTAATCTTTAATTGATTCAAGGTAAATTTTATAAGAAGATGAATAGAATATAAGTGGAACCGTAGTTTCAATATTACGTTTGACATAGATTTTCTTCTTCTTCTTCTTCTTCTTCCTCTTCCTCTTCCCTTTTTTATTTTTTGCTTTTTCTAAATAAAAAAAGTCCTGTTCCCAAACCTTTTTCTGGGATAAATTCATCAAAAATTTCATCATATATACTTTTCTTCCAAAAGGTCAAAGCTATGAAACAATTCAATTATATAACTTCTCGTAAATGTTCTATGATTATTGAAGAAAACAACATTTTCTCTATATACAGGAACACTTACTATTGCAAATCCTCCATTTTTTGTAATTCTGTTAATTTCCTCTATTGCCTTTTCGGTTCCAAATGGATCTAATTTATCTCCGTATCTTCCAAGTCCAATATGTTCAAGAACACAAAGTGAAGAAATACATTCAATAGAATTGTTTTTAAAAGGCAACTCAGTAGCAGAAGCTCTAATGAATGTGAGATTTTTAAGTTTAACTCTTTCAGGTGGTCTTATATCAACAAACAAAACAGGCAAATACTGAGAGATTATTGACATTGTTTTTACAGATGAAGCAATATCAACTAAAAATTTTGGTTTGAGCTCAAAAATCTTTCTCGCAGCCCAGGCATCCTGATAAAAATATATAGGTTCAATCGGGGTGTATGAAGCTCTATCGTTCAGACAAGGATAAATATCAGCAAGATTAAAAACCAATCTTTTATTTTTGCGGGAAAGTCTTGAAAAAACAAAAAGATCTCTAAAATACCAAGGTAAATCAAAAATATTTTTTGTTCTCTTGAGAGCTCTCAAAGATTTATAAGTCAATAAAATAGGGAGAAAAAACTTTTTATTTTTAAGCCATCTCCTCACCTTTTTGAAGCCGACCATAAAATTAATTTAGCGATTTCCATGAAATCTAAATTTTACTTTTCAAACTTTCAAATCTAAAAAATGTAATAATTCCTTCAAACATAATTTTTATGTTATGTCTTGTTTTCTGATAAATTATATCAACCAAAAATACTGTGATAGTAAGAGAAATCATAAAGCTTATTATAGCGCCAACAGCACCATATAATGGTAGAAAAATCATGTTAAATAGAACATCAGAAATTGCCCCTAAAAACATAGTAAATGTGCTAAACCATATAAGATTTTCTGTCAGCAGATAAACACCTCTTATTACTCCAAAAAATGTAAAAAATAGGCGGAAAGACATCAAAGAAAGTAAAATTCCGGCTGGCTCGTAAGTTGAACCATATAAAAAAAGTATGATTTTCTTTCCGAAAAAGAAAATGGGTAATCCGGTAAAAATAAAAGCTATTGTCATAAGCCTATATAAATCTCTCAATCTCCCTTCAAATTTTTCCTTTGCATAAACCTTGGTTCTCTCAACCGATGTATAAAAAGACCAATAAACAACCATAGGAATAAATCCAAAAAACTCTATAAGTCTCATCGCAGAAGAATAGTATCCGAGTTCTTCCTTTGACAAAAACTTCAAAATAATTATTTGATCAACCTTTGCCTGAATTATGTTGAGAGTACTTGCGAGAAACAAAGGAAAAGCATCTTTTATTATTGATTTCGCTATTTTGACATCAAATAAACTGAACTTGAAAAAAGATGGAAGTTTCTGAGACTTGTAAATCATCAAAGAAAACAAAGCTAAACTCACAGAATCAAGAAAGTAAGAAAAAACAAACCAGAATAAATTCGCCTTTGCCAATATCAAGTAAATTTTGAAAATAGATATCAAAAAAAGCTGAATCAATTTCCTTATTGATATGTATTTCGCCTGGACTTTGGAAAGATAATAAAAATCTACAACATCAAAGCTTTGCAACATAAGTCCAAAATTTAGCAAAGTTATAAACAAAAAAAGTTCAAAATCAGTTGAAACAAAATACGAAGTAGGTATGAATAAAAGAAATATAAGAAAGCTTCCCAAAAATCTTATCCAAAAAGAGGTTCCCAAAATTTTGAACTGAACACTCTCATTTCTTATAATCTCCCTCACAACAAGACCATCAAGTCCAAACCTTGAAAATGCGTAAGCTATCTGATTGAAAGCTACAACATAGCTCAAAGCTCCGTAATTTTCAGGTTGAAGGTATCTTATAACCCAAATACCTATCAGGGTACTCAAAACTAATCTCAGAAACTGTTCCAAAAATAACCAAAGAGTATTTGCACCGTATTTTTTTAAACCTTCGTTTTCGGAAATGTTTTTGAAAAGCTCTCGGATAAAGTTAAAAATTTTTTGCAAAACTTTGATTTTACCTTGTGTTTCTCCCATAAGTAGAATCAATAAATTAGATCATCAGGTCGTCTAGGAACCAAATCAATCAATTTATAAATTTTGGTAAAATCAGAAGCAAATTGATAAAATCTAAAAAGAAAATCTTTCTTTACATCAAAAATTAAAGTTATCTTTAATAAAATAAAGAATGTTTGAGGTTGAAAATAACAAAAAAACAGAAGTAAGTAAATTTGGAGAATTTGAAGAAAAGCTCCTCAAAGCTAAATCATTGCTCTCGACAGACATAAGGTATATAAAAGGAGTTGGACCTATTTTGGCTCAAAATTTATATAAAAAAGGAATATTTACAGTAGAAGATGCTTTATTTACATTACCAAAATCTTATGAGAATAGAACAAATGTAAAAAAAATATCAGAACTTCAAGAAGGAGAAAAAGCAGTAGTAGTAGCTCAAATAATACGCAAGGAGGATCTAACTTTGCCAACTGGTAAAAATATAAAAAAAATTATAATTTATGACGGTTCTGGAACTCTTGAATGCATATGGTTTTCAAGCACAAACTACATTGAAATATTTGATGAAGGAGATGAAATTGCAGTTTTTGGAGAGGTAAAATCTTTCAGAGGAATATTGCAAATGTACCATCCAAAAATAGTAAAAAAAGATAAAATTTCTCAACTCAAAGTAGGAAAAATTATCCCTTTATATGTCGTTTCAGATTATTATGAATCATCTCAAATAGCAAGAGTAATAAGATCGGTATTAGAAAGCTGCAAAGACTACATCATATCGTTGGTTCCAAGATCAAAAGAGAAAGAATACAATTTACCTACACTAAAAGAAGCTCTCCTGAAAGTCCATATTCCTGAAAAATATGTAAAAAGTATAGAGGAGATAGAAGAGGCGAAAAGAAGGATAATATTTGAGGAGATATTCAGAACTCAGGTTTCTTTATTTATGAAGAGGAAAAAAGTAAAAGAGAAATCAGCACCGCAGATGATAGTAAGTGATTCCCTCATAAATTTTTTCTTTTCAACTTTACCTTTCAGACCAACGAACGCACAGATCAGAGTGATAGAAGAAATAAGAAAAGATATGCAGGGAATCCATCCTATGTATAGGTTAGTTCAAGGAGATGTTGGTTCTGGTAAAACACTTGTGGCATTTGCAGCATCTTTGATTTCAGCAGTAAATGGCTACCAGACAGCTGTTATGTCTCCAACAGAAATACTCTCAAAGCAGTTGTATGAAAACTTCAAAAAATTTGGGGCTCCATTCGGCTTAAATGTTCAACTAATAACTGGTAGCACAAAAAAATCTGAAAGGAAAGAAATATATCAAGGTCTTGCGAGAGGAAAAATCAATATTGTAGTTGGAACGCACGCACTAATATATGATGAGGATTTAAAATTTGAAAAATTGGGACTCGTTATAATAGATGAACAACACAGGTTTGGAGTTCTTCAAAGAATAGAACTTATAAATAAAGCAGATAAAAATTTACCTCACATTCTCGCTATGACCGCAACTCCGATACCAAGAACAGTATCTCTGACAGTCTGGGGAGACCTTGACATATCTATAATTGACGAATTTCCACCGGGTAAGAAACCAGTAAAAACAAAAGTACTACGAGAATCAGAAAAGTTTTTCCTATGGAAAGAAATAGAGAAAGAACTTGAAGATGGGGGAAAGGTATTTGTAGTGTACCCGCTTCTGAAAGATTCTGAAAAATTAGAATTACCATCGGCTGAGGGAATGTATAAAGTTTTATCAGAGAAGTTCTCAAAATGGGGTGTCGGATTAATACACGGAAAAATGAGTGGAGAAAAAAAATCACAAATAATAAAAGATTTTGCAGAGGGAAAAATAAATCTTCTCGTCTCAACAACGGTAATTGAGGTTGGAATAGATGTCCCAGATGCAACTTTAATTGTTATAGAGCACGCTGAAAGGTTTGGTCTATCTCAAATACACCAAATGAGAGGCAGGGTTGGTAGAAGAGAAAGGGAAGGAAAATGCATCCTTGTTATTCCTGATAATCTTTCTGAAAACTCGGAAAATAGAATAAGAATTCTCGAGAAAGAATCTGATGGTTTTAAAATAGCAGAATATGACCTTGAAATAAGGGGACCTGGAGATATTCTTGGAACTCGTCAGCATGGGTTTTCAGATATAAAGGTAGAAGCTCTGAAAGACACGAAACTTATATCCATCGCAAGAGAAATTGCAAAAAAAGTTGTATTTGAAAACTTAATCCCGGAAGAAGAAATTATTTTTAGTAAAACTTTTGAAATTTTTCTTCAAGATAAAGCAGACCTTGTCATGTCAGGATAAAAGATAAAAAATTTATCCGCACCATTTCATCTGTTTAATTCTGTATTCTTCTTCACATTTAGGTTTGGAACAGATTAATAAGTGTGATAAGCTGGAATGAATCAAAAGAAGAATTGTTTGCTTATTAAAGCTTGCAGTTTAAAAAATTGAAAATCATAAACTTTTTTTAAAAGTTTGTAGTTATAAATAAGTGAAAATACAAGAATTAAAAAAGTAATAGTAAGCCAGAGAGAGGAAATAGAGGAGAAATCCAAAAAGGAGAAAATAATTCAAAGAGAAGTAGATTTCCTCAAACTCAAAAAATATCTTTCTCTGCCAAATATCCTTCTGATTTTAGGAGTGAGAAGGTGTGGAAAATCTGTTCTTTCGTGATAAATTCTGAAAGATTTGAAAAACCTTCCATACATAAATTTTGACGATGAAAGGTTATTTGATTTTACCTCAAAGGATTTTGATTTGCTTCTTCAAGCATTCTACGAGTTGTATGGTGATTTTGATTACGTTGTTTTAGATGAACCTCACAACATTCAGGGTTGGGAACTTTTTGTAAATAGGTTGAGGCGAACAAAGAAAGTTATAATCACTGGTTCAAATTCTAATCTGCTTTCAGGAGAACTTGCCACACATCTTACAGGAAGATATATTGATTTTACTTTATTTCCATTTAGTTTTCGCGAATTCCTCAAGTTTTATGATTTTTCACTCTCTCCGGAAGATGCGTATTCTACAAAAAAAGAAGCACAAGTCAAAAAGTTTCTTGATGATTATCTTTCAGCGGGCGGATTTCCTGAAAGACTTATTTTCGGAAGAGAAATCTTAGTTAGAATCTATTCAGACATAATAGAAAAGGATATACTAACAAGGTATAAGATAAAAAAGAAAAAAACTTTCAAGGAGCTTACCAGATATCTCATATCAAACTTTTCCTCTGAGATTTCCTTCAATAAACTAAAAAATATATTCGGAATAAAGGATGTTCATACTTTGAAAAACTGGATCTCTTTTTTAGAAAGTGCTTATCTGATTTTTATCTTAGAAAGATTCTCTTTCAAACTCAAAGAACAATTTATAGCTCCAAAAAAAGTTTATTGCATAGATACAGGATTAGCCGGTGTTATAGGATACAAGCTCATGGAAGATAAAGGGAAACTTATGGAAAACCTTGTTGCCGTTGAACTTTTAAGAAGAAAAAGCTACTGGAATAACTCATGGGAGATATATTATTGGAAAGACCATCAACAGAACGAGGTTGATTTTGTCATAAAAGAGGGCAAGGATGTCGTACAGCTTATTCAAGTTTGCTACGATATTGAAATGTATAAAACAAAGGAAAGAGAAATCAAAAGCTTACTCAAAGCAAGTAAAGAGTTAAGGTGTGATAATCTCACAATAATTAACTGGGATTACTACGGTGAAGAAGAAGTTCAAAATCAGTTGGAGAAGGGGAAAAAATCGAAAAAATTTATAAAGTTTATTCCTCTGTGGCGTTGGCTTATTGAAGTTGAAAAATGAAAAAAGAGGAAAAATTCTTAAAGAAAAGAGAAACTGAATTCTGGCAAAGAGCAAAAGAAGATTTCAAAAAAAGAAGGTTCAATTTATCTACATTAGATGTTGAACAAGCCATTCAGTTGTTCCTAAAACACCTTATATTCGTAAAAGCTGGGGATTTCCCAAAAACCCATAACTTTGGTAAATTATTTGATGAACTTTCTGAAATTTACAACAGCAAAGAGATAAAAAATTTTTACGAAAATCACATCTTGGAGTTCAAAGCTTTGAAAGGTGCCTACATAACATCAAGATACTTCCCGAGGGAATTTGAGAAAATTGAAGTTCAAAAAATCATTGAGTTCGCTCAAAAAGTCATTAAATTTTTGGAAGATAAAACAGGGGAAAAATTTAGGTAAGTAAATAAAAAAAGAGAGGGAAAGGTTGAAATTTAAATTGAGAATTTATGGCAAGTATATACAAGATATTAGCTCATAAAAATCAGAGAGCAGAAAAATATTTTAGAAATTCTTTATATTACGCAAGGAAAATCAAGCGTTTACTTCAAGAGATTCTGCCAGATGTTGAGGTAATAATTTTTGGTTCGGCAATATCAGGTAAAAGAAAACCCGATAGCGATATTGATATTCTTGTTATTTCTGAGAAAGTTCCACATGATTTATTTGAACGAGCAAAAATCAAGGTTAAAATAGAGAAAAAATTTCCCGATGCTCCATTTGAAATTCATCTTGCAACTCCAAAACAATTTTATAATTGGTATAAAAACTTCATCAAGTCAAATCACATAAGAGTAAAGTAAAAGTTGAAATAGGAGAAGTATGAGAGAAAAAAACTCAATAACTCTCAAAATCAAAGTGTTGTAAGACAAAAAACAAAAAAATCAGAAAAACAAGGATAAAAATTCATTTTAGGACTATTATTTTTTATATGGCGAGAATTTCAGATTCTGAAAGTTGTTCTTTCTGTGGGAAATCAAAAAAAGAGGTCAAAAGACTAATCGGCGGTATGAACGGAGCATATATATGCTTTGACTGTGTGAGAATTTGCTATGACATGGTAGAAAGTCATTCTTTTGATGATCAAAAAGAAGATTTATTTTCAGAAGAAAACATAGCAAGAATAAAAAGTTTAACTCCACGAAAAATAAAAGAGTTTCTTGATCAGTATATTGTCGGTCAAGAGATTGCAAAAAAATATGTTTCTGTTGCAATTTACAACCACTACAAAAGAATAATTCTTAAAGATTCAAGTATAGAAAAAAGCAATCTTATGTTTGTCGGACCCACGGGAACGGGAAAAACTCTTGTTGCAAGAACAATAGCAAAACTTCTTGATGTACCTATGGTCATAGTAGATGCGACAAGTTTTACAGAAGCAGGATATGTCGGAGACGATGTAGAAAACATTCTGTATTATCTTTATGTGAATTCAGGATATGATATACAAAAAACACAAATGGGAATAGTTTATATAGATGAGATAGATAAAATAGCAAGAAAATCAGGGGAAATCGGATCATCTACAAGGGATGTTTCAGGAGAGGGAGTCCAGCATGCTCTATTGAAAATAGTTGAAGGCAGCGGAATAAGTGTTCCAATAAGAGGTAAAAGAGGAGTATCTGAAACCCTCTTTATTGATACAACAAATATACTTTTCATAGCTGGAGGTGCTTTCTCTGGAATACAAGATATAATAAGAGCGAGACTTGGTAAAAAGAAAATAGGATTTAAAGAAACAGATGCTGATGAGAACAAAAACGAAAAAGAAAAGCTAAAAACAAAACAAAAATCACAAAATAATGAAAGAGATGAAATAATATACCATATAAAACACGAAGACCTCATAAAATACGGTATAATACCAGAGCTTGTAGGAAGATTCCCCGTTATAGTTCCGTTCCATCCGCTTACTGTGGAAGATATAGAAAGGATTCTAGTTGAACCTAAAAACTCTATAATAAAGCAATATATGAAACTCTTTGAGGTTGAGGGAATAAATCTTGTATTTACAGATGGGGCTCTGAAAGAAATTGCAAGGAGAGTTGATATCAAGAGAGTTGGAGCGAGAGGATTACGCTCAATAATAGAGGAAATTATGCTTGATATTATGTTTGAAGTCCCAGATATACCATCTGTGAAAGAAGTTATAATAACAGAGGAAACTGTAAAGGGTGGTCCCCCTGTGTATGTTGAGGGTAAAAAGAAAAAAATAATTTATTGATTTATTTATTGATCTATGATTTATTTATTGATCTATTTATTGTGTAGAAGCTAAATATAACCCTAATTCTTAGGATCAAAATATTGAAATAAAAAAAGTTGATTAAAAGAAAATCAAGCTAAAATCAACTATCTTTGATTCTGATGAATAAAAAGAATTTCTCCCTGGACCGAGGGAAGAGGGATTTTCTTATTTTTCTTGTAAAAACAACAGGTGCAATTTGGCTCTCTCGTTTCTTCCCACTCTCTTTTGTTTCTGGTTGCTCAAATCAACAAACCTCAAATCAGCAAATCAAAGTATCCTATGAACTTTTTCCTCAATCTGTTGCAAGTGGTGATGTCTCTCAAAATTCAGCTATTATATGGACAAGAACAAATAATGACCCATCTCCTCTTGTGTGGCAGGTAGCAGAAGACCAAAACTTTGAAAAAATTCTAATTCAAGATGTTATAACTCCTTCACAAGATACTGATTTCTGTGTAAAAATCAAAGTTCAAAACCTGCAACCCGGTAAAAGATACTATTATAGATTTATAAAAGATAATTTATCTTCTCCCCATGGCACTTTCAAAACAATTCCAGAAAATCTTGATAGAATAAAGTTTGCTTTTGTATCGTGTCAAGATTACACAAATGGCTTTTATTCAGCTTGGTATCACCTTGCCCAGGAGGATTTAGACTTTGTGGTTCATCTTGGGGATTATATATATGAAACCGTCTCAGATCCTGCATTTCAGTACGCCCAGATAAGAAAAATAGAGCTTAATGAAAAAGGTATAGCTTTTTATCTTAATGATTACCGAAGGCTCTACAAAATTTATAGATCAGATAGATATTTACAGATGGCTCACGAGAAATTTCCTTTTTACATAATTTGGGATGACCACGAGTTCGCAAACGATAGCTTTCAGACTAGCTCTCCCGATAATGGAAAAGACATTTTCGGTGGAATAGATCAGCCTCAAAGAAGAAGAGATGCATCAAGAGCGTGGTGGGAGTATATGCCAGCGGACATTTTCTTTGACCCAAAAGAAGAAGATCCTAAAAAGCAAATAAGAATATATAGGAGTTTTACATTTGGATCTCTTGCAAAACTTATCCTCACTGATGAAAGATTATACAGATCTCCACACCCGTGCGGTGAAGGTACGCTTGGGCAAAGATATGTTGCCCTTTGCGAAAATATAGAAAAGACATCTATGCTCGGCGATGAGCAGTTAGATTGGTTTTTAAAGGAACTCTCAGAACAAGAAGATATAATATGGAAAGTTCACGGAAACGAGGTATGCATAAGTCAGATGCTTCTTGGTAAAAACTCTTTCCTTAACCTTGACCAGTGGGACGGCTATGCAGGTGAAAGAAGAAAAATTTTAAATTACATATCTCAAAACAAAACAAAGGTCAGAAACTATTTGGTTATTACAGGTGATCTACATACTTTCGTTGCTGGAAACCTTTACGATGACTTTCAATCTCCAAAAGATAATGTCGGGGTTGAATTTGCTGGAACTTCCATAACATCATCAAATCTTGGGTCCCTTTTGCGGGTTGATGAGAAAACATTAGAAGAAATAGAGAGAAAAATTTTGGATTTCAATAAAAACCTGGTTTATTTTAATTCTCACTATCATGGTTATGCAATTTGTGAGATAACGAAAGATGAAGCAATAATTGAATTTTGGAGAGTTTCTTCAATTGAAGAACCAGAAGTTGAAAAAACGCAGAAATTTCTTGTTAAAAGGTTCAGGGTAAAGCAAGGAGAAAATAAAATAGAAGATATAACGCCAAAAACTTAAAGACTTAAAAACAAAGCTAAATTTTCCGGGGCCACTCATATCATAAAGTTGAAATCACAAATCTGCAAAATTATAAAGCTTGTACCTTGATTTTTAAACTTTAATTTATGTTGGGGTGGCTTACAAGGTATAAAAGCGAAAGGATGCTCAAAATTTGGAGTGATGAGGAGAAATTCAATATATGGAAAGAAATTGAGGTTGCAATTTTGGAAGGTTGGGCAAAGTTGGGTGTTGTTCCGAATTATGTTCCGGAAGCTTTAAAAAAAGTTTCGGTCTCTCCCGATGAAGTCAGAAAAGAAGAAGAAAAAACAAGACATGAAGTTACGGCTTTTGTTAACGCTCTTTCTAAAAAAGTTTCCCCAGATGTTGCAAGATTTATTCATCTTGGGGTTACGTCATCAGACATAATAGATACTGCTCTCTCTATTCAGATAAAAAGATCTTTGAAGATACTAATAGAAGATGTAGAAGCTGTTGAGAAAGTTTTGCTTTACCTTGCTGAAAAATATAAAGACCTTATTTCTGTTGGGAGAACTCACGGAATACACGCGGAGCCTACAACTTTGGGAGCAAAGTTTTTATCTCATTTTGCTGAGTTCAGACGTGCAAGAAAAAGGCTTATTTTTGCAGATGAAGAGATAAGTTTCGGGAAAATATCGGGGGCTGTCGGTATTTATAACACGGTTCCGCCTGAAATTGAGGAATATGTTCTCTCAAAGTTTGGGTTAAAACCGGAACCGGTGGCGACTCAAATTGTTCCAAGAGATAGGCACGCTTTTTTCATACTTTCTGCTTCTCTTTTAGCTTCTGCTATTGAAAGACTTGCTTTAAATTTAAGGCTTCATCAAATACTTGAAATAGATGAGTTAAGGGAACCATTTGAGGAGGAGCAGATGGGCTCATCTATTATGCCACACAAGAGAAATCCTGTTGTTTCCGAAAATTTGACAGGCATAGCTCGTATTATAAGGAGTGCTGTGGTTCCAGCTCTTGAAAATATAGCTTTGTTTATGGAGAGAGACATTTCTCATTCATCTGTTGAAAGGGTTATTTTACCTCAAATCTGTATTCTTTTAGATTATGCACTTGTGAGGTTAAAAATTTTACTTGAAGGTATTCAGGTGAATGAAAGTAAGATTAAAGCAAATCTTGAGATGTCAAAAAACTTGATTCTTTCATCAAAGGCTTTATTTGAGCTTGTTCTGGCTGGTGTTCCAAGAGATAAGGCATACAAGATAATTCAAAGGGTTGCTTTTGATGTCATAGAAGGAAAAGCTCCCGATTTCAAAACCGCGCTTATTTCTTACCTTGAAAAAGAGGATAAAAAGCTTGCATCTATCATATCAGAAAAACTTTCTCTTGTAAAACCAAATTATATTTCCTTCATTTTTTCAAGAGCAAAAAATATGCCTCTTGAGATAAAAGTTAAGAAAAAACCAGAAGTTTTTGACCCCGAAGGAAAGGCGATAAAAGATAAACTTGAAAAGCTTGGATATCAGGTCGAAGATATAAGAGTTGGTAAGATTTTTGAAATAAGAACTCAAAACGGTAGAAAAGATGTAATAGAAAACTTTTTCATAAATCCTATAGTGGAAACTTACGAGATAGAACTAAAAGAATAGAGAAACAAAATAAAGTAAAAGAAAAATAAAGAAAGACAAAATGAAGGAGAGAATAAAGAAATACGAAATAAAGGAAAAGAAAATTAAAAAATAATTTCTTAAATTTTATTTTATGCATATACTCGTTGCAGATAACAACAAAACTATAACAAAGATAGTAAAGATGGCTCTTGAAGAAGAAGGGTATTCTGTTCAGGTTGCTCACTCACCAGATGAAGTTTTGGACCTTGTGGATAAATCCCAATTCGATATTTTTATACTTGATACAAAGTTTATCAGAGAAAATGACGGATATGAGCTTGTCCAGAAAATAAAGAAGAAAGGTATTGATGGAAAATTTGTTTTACTTGTGAGTGCCCTTGAGAAACCCGATAATGAGTTAGCCAAAAAGCTTGGTATATTCGCCTTCCTGACCAAACCCGTTGATTCAAGAAAGCTTTTTCAGATCATATCGGAACTAGAAGATGAGTTGAAATCGGAAGCCAAAATAAAAAAGAAACCAAAAAAAACAGAATTAGATTCATATACTTATGAGATGGATGAAAATCTGATACCAGAAGAAGAAGAAGAAGAAGAAAAGGGGGAAGTAAAATTGGAAGAAGAAAAAGAGAAAGAAGAAAAAATAGAGGAGGAGGAAAAAATGGAAGGGGAAATAGGAATATCAGAAGTATTAGAGGAAAAAAGGGATATATCTTTCAGCTGGACGGAAGAAACCACAGTCTCCTTAAGGGATGAATTGCTCTCTATTCTGAATGGGATCAGGGAAGTGTTTTTGAGGGTTAAAGAAGAAGCAGAAAACTATATAACTGAAATGCGGAAGGATATTAAAAAGAAAAAGGAAGAGATTGAAAAATATATGAGTGCGATACTTTCAAGCGGAGAGACAAAAAAACTTGAAGAATTTATTTTAAATTATCTTGAGCAGAAATTAGACGAGAAAATAAAACTCGCGGTTGAGAGAGAGCTTTCTCTCATCAGAAAATCACTGGAGAATGAAATTCTCAATTCAATAAAAAAAGACTTGTTTGATAAGGTTAAAGAGCTTCTGAAAAGTCAGGAAGATCTATTTGCGCAAGAATTCTCACAAAAGTTAAAAGAGCTATTACAGAAGGCTAAGGAAGACTATATATCAGAACTTGAAAACTTTGAAAAAAAATTGGAATCTAAATTCCAAGATTTGATAAATGAGAAAATAGGAGAAATAAAAATAGAAATAAATGAGAAAATAAAAGAGATCTCAAATGTAGTAAAGAAAGCAGAAAAGAGGTCTCCACCTGAAATATATGAAACAGCTGATGTGTTTGAAGGTTTTAGTGATGAAGCCGAAAGGAAATCATCGGAGTTGAGAGAAGAAAAAGAAAGTTATGGTGAAGTTTTTGAGTCAGCAGAAAAAGTGGAAGATTTTGCATCACTGGAAAATTTAAGAGAATCAAAAGAAAAAGAATTAAAAGGAGAAGATTTCATATTGGTTGATGAAGTTTGATTTTATTATTATTTGGTTTGCGCAAGTTTTCTTGCTTCTTCAAGTTTTAGAATTTTCCTCGCTTCTTCCGGTGTAGCGACCTCTTTTCCGACTTCTCTTATTATTCTTGCAGCAGCTTCTACTAATTCACCGTTTGACTTCGCCATCCGACCATCTGGAAGATAAAAGTTATCCTCAAATCCAACTCTTGCGTGCCCACCGAGCAGAACAGATTGCATTATAAGTCCCCATTGTTCTCTTGATATTCCTATAACTTGCCACTCTACACCAGGTGGAACCCTTGTTGAAAGATAAACAAGGTTTCTCGGATCTGCTGATGCTCCTCCGACAACTCCCAATATTATGCTCACCTGAAAGATTTTGAGAAGTCCTTTATCCATGAGCGGGTATATTGTTTCTATGTGTCCAAGGTCAAAGCATTCACATTCAGGTTTTGTTCCAACTTTCACCATGCAATCTATGAAATACTCAATATCCCAAATTGAGTTTATGAACTCAAATGCAAATACCCAGTTTTTTCTTTTTGGACTATATTTTGCGTAGTTCATCGTCCCCATATTCAGTGCTGCAATATCAGGTTTTAATTCAAGAACATGGGCTATTCTTTGTTCCCGTGGAAGCCCAACTGCTCCTGTTGATAGATTTATTATCATATCTGGAACTTCTGCCTTTATTGCTTCTACTATATTTCTGAAGTCCTCAACAAGGTAGGAAGGTGTTCCATCTGGTCTCCTTGCGTGAATATGCACAACTGTACATCCTGCTTCATAAGCTCGCTTTGCTTCGGCTGCGTATTCTTCAGGAGTGTAAGGAATATATGGACACTGAGTCCTGTTTGCTACTGCTCCTGAAAGAGCACAAGTTATTATAACTTTGTCTTTCAATTTATCTTCTGATGTCCCTCCATTTCCAAAGTTCATAGATTTCACCTCCTTTCATTTCATTTTACTTTTTCAATCAATTTCTTTTAGAAATTCTATTTTAGTGAATTGTTAAAATCAGAAAAATTTGAATGGTTGTTCAAAAATAAATTTTCAAAATCACAAACAAAAAGAAATTAAACTGGTAATAAGAGAAATCCAAATTCACCTTTTTATTATTGTATTTTATGTCAAAAGTTGAGACCTTGTTTTCAGATCTTCATACTTCTATGAAAGATGTAGGTTGTGGTCAGGTTAATGAAAACTTTATCGGTAAGGTTGTTAAGCTTGCAGGTTGGGTTGAATCAGTAAGGGATCACGGAGGATTAAAGTTTATAGACCTTGTAGATATAACTGGTGAAGTTCAAATTGTGGTTCGTCCTGAAAATATAAATGTTGATGTATTGAAGGATTTAGATAACATACGTAATTTCTATGTCTTACATGTAGAGGGAGAAGTGAGGAGAAGGCCAGAAGGAACTGAGAACCCTAATATAAGAACCGGTAATGTTGAAGTTATAGCTCGTTCAATAAAAGTTTTATCAAAGTCAGAGGTTCCACCATTTTTACCTAATGAAAGAAAACAAATATCAGAAGAGGTAAGACTCAAATATAGATACATAGATATGAGAAGACCTCGAATGAGAAGAAATATTATTTTCAGACACCTTGTTGCAAGAAAAATAAGAGAATTTATGTGGAGGAAAAATTTTGTTGAAATAGAAACTCCTTTTCTGACAAAAAGCACACCAGAAGGAGCAAGGGATTTTCTCGTTCCATCAAGGGTATACAAAGGGAAATTTTATGCGTTGCCGCAATCCCCTCAGCTTTTCAAACAGATTCTTCAAGTTGCGGGTTTTGAAAGATATTTCCAAATAGTCAGATGTTTCAGAGATGAAGATCTGAGGGCAGATAGACAACCAGAATTTACTCAGGTAGATATAGAAATGTCTTTTGTTTCTGAGGAGGATATTATTTCACTTATTGAGGAACTTCTGTGTTTTATTTTCAAAGAGTGTTTAGATATTGAGATAAAAATTCCTTTTCCAAGAATGAGATATCAAGATGCTATCTCACTTTACGGGACTGATAAACCCGATACAAGGATACCTTTTCATCTCAAAGACTTATCTGATATTTTTTCTCACACAAAGCTTGAATTTATACGGAAGTTTTTAGAGGTTGGAGGTAAAGTTTTGGCTTTTGGGGTGAAAAATATAAGTGCTTCAAAGTCGCAGCTTGCATCTCTTGAAAGCTTTGCAAAAAGTATGGGAGGCGGAGGTCTTATGTGGTTTGTATTCAAAGATAATCAGCTCGTAGCAAGTCCTGTTTCAAAATTCATATCAGATGAAGAAAAGGAAGCTCTATCTCAGCTTTGCGAGGGAAACGGGATTTCTTTTGCAGTAGCTGATACAGAGGAAAAATCACGAACAATAATTTCAAAGGTAGCAAAGTTGGTTGCTAAAAATTTCTCTCTTGTAAAAGATGAATTTAACTTTGTGTGGATAGTTGATTTCCCACTTTTCTCTTGGGATGAAACAGAAAAAAGATTTGTCTCAGAACACCATCCTTTCACCTCACCAAAATATGAAGATTTAGGCTTCCTTGATACTGACCCGCTAAAAGTTAGAGCAAGAGCATATGATATAGTTCTGAATGGAGAGGAAATAGGCGGAGGCTCAATAAGAATTCACGATCCTGAACTTCAGTACAAAATTTTCAAAATATTGAATTTATCTCAGGAGGAGATAAATGAGAGATTTGGTTGGTTTCTTGAAGCTTTAAAATACGGGGCTCCACCTCACGGCGGAATAGCTTTGGGACTTGATAGACTCGTTGCTCTGATGTTAGGGGAGGAGAGTATCAGGGAAGTTATTGCTTTCCCAAAGACGCAAAGTGGTGTTTGTCCTCTCACTGGTGCTCCATCTGATGTTTATGTAAGCCAGCTCAAAGAACTTGGAATAAAAGTAGAGGTAAAAGAGTAGAGCGAAAGAATAAAAGCATCTTATTTCAGAAAATCTTCAATTTTTTTCGTCTATTTCAAGAGTTGTTTTAATTACTTTTCTTCCTTTTGAAATAAGGAATATAACTGGGTAAATTAAATAATGCTATAACTGCTGCTGCCGCTATACCATAAGTAAATAGTTGAGTAGATGAGATTTCAGGGGAACATAAGCTGTGAACATTACAGTGGTTTCTCCTACATTCCCTGTAAAAAAGTAGGATGTATTTCACAATTATCCATCTACCGAAAATCAACAAAATGCGATGTATCCAAATGTTAGTGTGACCTATCTTGTGTTCAGCACAACAGTTAAAGCAAAAATAAGCCCGTCACACTCAAAAAATTGAGAATCCGTGATTTACATCAATAGATGATACTCTGATTCTGTATATTTCTCCTTTTTTGAGCACTAATATTGGTATCCACTAGAACATTCTTCCTATTATATATTGGTCACATTTGGTGGAGCTTCTACTAGTGAAAACGGTGGAATTAGTATTCATCATTTTCTTTGTCATCTTCTATGATGCTCCATTTTTTATCGCCGAAATTTTTTCTCGGGTCTGGTTTGAATTTTCTATTTTTCTCTGCAATCCTACTTTTTTTATTGTCTCTATCTTTTTTTCTATTGTTATTGTTTTCTTCTTCTATGGTATTCTTTTTCCTGAAAATTGGTGCTCCCCCTACGTCTGGACCACATGCAGCTGGTGGAGTTTGTGCATATATTTTTATATCTGGTAAAGATACGTTCGCTATAATTGGAGCAGAATATATTCCTAATTTCAAAAGTTTTCTTTTTAGAATATCAACCGCTCTTCTTTTATTTCCGATTTCATCTTTTTTCTCATCTTCTGTTTTTATTTTTTTCTATTTCTATTTGAATTTTCCTTTCAATTTTAGCTATAATAATAATTTAAGAGAGAAAAATAGAAATTATTAAGAAAAAAATGAGAAAAAACGCAAATATTATTGAGAAAAGATTTAGGGACGGAACAATTGTGTTTAATGGAGAAAAAATTTTTCTTTTCAAAGGAATTTCACAGATCTTGTGGGATTTCATTGAATCTATACCGCAGGAGGAAATGATAAAAATCATTTCTGAAACTTTTGGAATATCAGAAGAACTTGTTAGGAAAGATGTTGAAGATTTTTTTGAAAAACTTCTGAAAGAAAATTTAGTTATAAAAGAGAACATATGATTTTCTCTAAAAATTTAAAAGTTACGTAGGTTCTAACTTTTTTAGAATTAGAAAATTTTTATGTGTTTCCCTAAATTTTTAGCAATAGACTGATAAATTTAAGGGGAAAAAATAATAGATAGAATGTATATACTTTTATGGCGGAGCATTTCATTTTCGTCACAGGAGGAGTTATGTCTTCTTTGGGTAAAGGTATAGCAGCTGCTTCCGTAGGCGCATTACTTGAAGATATGGGATTTCAAATAAACATCGTAAAGCTTGACCCATACATAAATGTTGACGCGGGAACGATGAATCCATTCCAACACGGTGAGGTATATGTTACAGAAGACGGAGCAGAAACAGACCTTGATCTTGGGCACTATGAAAGGTTCCTATCAATTCAGATGACAAGACTAAATAATATAACTGCCGGAAAAATATACTACTCAGTAATAGAGAAAGAAAGGAGGGGGGATTTTCTCGGAGGTACGGTTCAAGTTATACCTCACATAACAGATGAAATAAAAGAGCACTTGAAGAAAGCAGGAGAAGGGAAAGATGTAGTTATTGTTGAGGTCGGAGGAACAGTGGGAGATATAGAGAGTCTCCCATTTCTTGAAGCTATAAGGCAGATGAAAAAGGAAAAAAAATGTTGTTATATACATGTCACATATATTCCAATCCTTGAATCTACATCAGGTGAATTTAAAACAAAACCAACCCAGCATAGTGTTATGAAACTCAGGGAAATAGGAATACAGCCAGATATAATAATTTGCAGGGCAGAAAAATTTCTTCCACACGATATTAAAAAGAAAATATCTTTATTTTGTGATGTAGATGAAGAAGCAGTCATAACCGATCCAGATACTGATAACATATATCAAATCCCTTTGATATTCAGGGAACAAGGCTTACATAAGATAATATCAAGAAAGCTTTTTGGAACAGATCCTGTATCTTTGTTCAATTTCAAGCCCCGAGAACCGAAAATGGAAAAATGGGAGCAAATCGTGAACACGATAAAAAACGCAAAAGATGATGTAGACATAGCAATAGTTGGAAAATATACTTCTCATCAGGATGCGTATCTTTCTTTAAAAGAAGCAGTTAAACACGGAGGGATAGCAAACAAATTGAGGGTAAATATACATCTTGTAGATTCAGAGGAAATTGAGAGGAATAAAAATTGTGATAGGATTTTGAAAAAATTTGATGGAGTAATAATAGCAGGTGGGTTCGGATATAGAGGGATTGAGGGAAAAATATTAGCGATAAAATTCTGCAGGGAGAACAATATTCCAATTTTTGGAATATGCCTTGGAGCACAACTTATGGTTGTTGAATTTGCAAGAAATGTTTGCGGGTTGAAGGGAGCTCATTCAAGAGAGTTTGATCCGAACACACCTTATCCAGTTGTAGATCTTTTGGAAGGACAAAAAAATATAACAAGACTTGGAGGAACAATGAGACTTGGAGCAGGTGAGATAAAAATAAAAGGAGGAAAAGCGTCAGAAATTTTCAAGAAAGATAGAATATATGAACGACACAGACATAGGTATGAGGTCTCTCCAAAATTCATCAGATTACTTGAAGAAAAAGGGATTTTATTTTCAGGAGTATCCGCAGACGGAGATATTCCGATACCAGAAATTATTGAGCTACCAAGTCACAGATGGTTCATAGGAACGCAGTTTCATCCTGAGTTCAAATCTAAACCTTTCTCTCCACATCCTTTATTTGTTTCTTTCGTAGAAGCTTCATATAAATACAAAATTGAGAAGGAAAGCAAATTTTAATAGAAGTTGAAGTTCAAACTTAAAAAATAGTGAAGGTTTTTATTTCTTGTTTAGATTTTTCGGCTGAACTTTACATGAAAAAAATCTCTCCATTTTTGATGGGGGAAATATTTTCTACTACGCCAAATATAAAGAACGCAAAATGCATATTAGATATCAGTCGCTTTTCTGTTGTTGGAATACCTTCAACTAAAAATCTTATATCCACCGTGTTTTATTTGCTGAAATCTATAAAATTTGTCGTAGAAAACAATATAAATCTTCTTATATTGTGCGATGCACCAGATTTTAACATACCTTTGGGTGCAATATCAAAAGCTTTGCTTCATCAGAAAATCAAAGTCATATATTTTATACCTCCGACTATTTGGGCGTGGAGAGAGAATAGAAAAGAATTGGTCAAAAGTTTCTCCGATAGAGTTCTTTGCATATTGCCATTTGAGAAAGATGTTTGGGGAGAAAAAAGTATTTTCGTCGGTCATCCTCTATGCAAAATAATCAAAGAGGAAGGATTTACTGAACGCAGTAAAATAAAAAAAAAGAAAAATCAGAAATCGGAATTTGTAGCTATACTTCCAGGTTCAAGGGCTTCGGAAATAAAAAACCATATTGACATTTTCCTTTCTTTGCTTGATATGTTCAAAGACGAAAAAATAATAGTTCCAACAAAATTTCCTGATATATTGTGGAAAGAGATAGAAAAAGCAAGCGAAAAGGAGACTAGGGAAAAAATAAAAGAGATTGTAAAGATTGTTCCATCTGAAAATTCAAGGTGGGCTATGAGTAATTCAAAAGTTGTTATCTTGGCATCTGGGACAGCCTCATTAGAATCAGCTTTACTTGGAAAACCAGCGGTAATATTCTATAAGCTAAGCAAGTTTTCATTTGAGATAGCAAAAAGGATAGTAAAAGTTAAGTTTATTTCACTTCCGAATATAATAATGGGAAGGATGGTTTATCCCGAGCTTATCCAATATGATGCTCAACCAGAAAAAATATACACGGAAGCGAAAAGAATATCAGACGAAGATTTTTCCTGGCTGAGTGAGGAATTATTTTCAAAACTTGACGGATTAGATTTTGTGGAAATAGCGGAAATTATGCAAAATATATAAAATTAAAAAATATAGTTTTAATGTTGACCATAGCTATATCCAAGGGGAAAGCTTTTGATGAGGAATTAGAGCTACTCAAAAAATCAGGTTATGAAATTAATTTTCGGGAAAGGGAACTTTCATATTCTGTAGATAACCTTGTTTTATGGTTTTTGAAACCAAAAGATGTTCCAGTGTGGGTTGAGGGTGGGGTAGTTGACCTTGGAATGGTTGGGCTTGATATCTTGCGTGAGGGAAAATATGATGTTCTTGAACTTCTTGATTTGAAAATAGGCAAATGCAGGTTTTCATTTGCTCGCCCAAAAAATAAACCTGTTCCAACATCAAAGGTTGTCATAGCTACAAAATTCCCAAACCTTTCAAAAAAATATGCTGAAAAATATTTTTCAGAGTTTGAGATTGTTGAACTTCACGGTTCAGTTGAAATAGCTCCAAAGGTTGGTTTATCTCACATAATAGCAGATCTTGTCTCAACAGGTAGAACTCTTCATGAAAACGACCTTGAAGAGATGGTAGTTCTTGAAGAATTTTCAACTTACCTTATAGCTAATCGAGCTTCTTTTGTTATGAAATATGAAGAGATTGAAAAACTCGTCTTGAAACTTCTACAAGCCATCGGAGAAAAAGATAATTTCCTCCTTCGTATTATGGGTACGAGCATAGACCAACTTTAAGTCCTTCTTCTACCTCGGGAATTATCTCATAGCATTTTTCTTTGAAAAAGTCTATTTGAGATTCTTTTTTTGTAGGTTCCCATTTTATAGAAATTTTTCCTATTTTTGGGCAAACTTGGAAAGGATTTTCTTTATTCTTTTTGAGATCTTGATTATCAAATCTCACAGATTCTTGAGTTTCTATTTTCCCAATTTTTAAAAAACACATTCTTGATTGAGATAAATCCTCTGAGAAATTTATGAAAAAGTCTCCTGTAAGCGATATTTTCAGTATAGTATCTTTTGCTTGTTCTTCTTGCTCATAATTGAAATTTTTTACTACTATATTTTGTATTATTGCTGATTTTGTTTTTTTATCTTTTGGTTTTTGGGAGAAATTAATATATATGGAAAGATATTGAGTATTAAATTTTATTTCCTTATCACTTATTTTTTCTTTTTCGTAGCGAAATTCTGCTGATATTTTGAACGATAGAAGGTCAAATTTTTCTTTCACTTCGCGGCAATTTCCGAAACCTATATTATATCTGCAAAAATTTATAGTGTCAATCTCTAAATCTAATTTCCCTATGTTCAAAGATTTTTGTCTTTGTGTTTCATTATAATAAATTTTGAGATCTAAATCAAGATTTAATATTTTTTCACCTCTCACTCCCTTTATATTGCAATTTCCTCTTGACTGAAAAAAATCAGTCTCTTTTTTTATATCTAAACAATCTGAAAATGAATATTTTTCAATATTCGGGAAAACTGGAATTAGCTCGTTTAAATCGGGGAGGGTTTTTCTTAGCATAGACTTGCTTTCTTCAAAAACTACCGAGTGAATTGAATTTGTATTTTCAGTTATATTAGAATCTATATTCTGCATGAATTTATATAGCATGAATAAAAAAGCAAAAGTTGTATATGCTTCGGAAATATTATTGCTTTTATTCTCTGGATTACAATCCGCTGAGAAATTTAATGTTATTATTAAAAGAAACAGAGCTCTAATATATCTGGTATTTGCATATTTTTTCTTTTTTCTCCTTTCCACTTTTAAAAATAGTAATGTTTGGATTAGGAATTTTACTATCTTTTTTTGAGGATAAAAAGATTTATTTACACTTTCTGTGTTGTTTTTTGAGCTTCCCTTTCTTTCTTCTTTTTCTGCAATGCGTAAATATCATAAGCCAGCGATGAAACAACAAATATAGATGAGTATGTACCTATAACGAGACCAATCAGAAATATTATTCCTATGTCACGCAGAGTTTTTGTTCCAAATATTGTTATTGTAAGTGTTGGGAAAAGAACTGTCAGAACTGTGATTATAGTTCTTGATAGTGTTTCACTTATTGCTCTATTGAAAATGTCTTCTGTCCAAGCAATTCTTGCAATCTTCAATTTTTCTCTTATTCTATCAGCAATTATTATTGAGTCATTGATTGAATACCCTATGAGTGTTAGTATTGCCGCAAGGGTTGGTAAGGATAGTTCTACTCCCAAAACAGATGCTATTCCCAAAGTTATGAGTGAGTCATGAAACAAAGATATTGCTGCACCTACTGCGAACCTCCATTCAAACCTCAAAACTATGTATATTGAAATACCAATAATACTGAATATTACTGCATATATTCCTTTTTTTCTGAGTTCTGCACCTATGAGTGAGCCTACTGATTCTACCTTTTCTGTTTTAAATTTTCCTATTTTTTCAAGTTTTTCCATTATAGCTGTTCCTGCATCTTTTCCTTCTGCTTTTGCCTTTTCTACAAAATCAAGAGGAAGTTTTATTAAAAACTCATTTTTCCCTATGCTCTGAATATTTCCTTCTCCAAATACTTCTCTTATTTTCCCTATATCTATTGTACCTTCGCCTTCATATTTTACAGTTGCAGATACTCCACCTTTAAAATCAGTTGAAAGCGGAACTCTTCCTGAAAATATAACAAATAAAGAGAAAGCAAAGAGTGCAGATGAGATAGCATAAGCTATCTTCCTGAATTTCAGAAAATTTATTATTTTACCGTACGGAAAGAGAGAGAAAAACTTTGTGGTTATGAGTTTTGGAGTATGCTTTACGGTAGGTTGGATTTTCGGTGTAATAGGTTGCGTTTTTGCTTGAACTTTTGGTTGAGGCTGAACGGGAGTGGTATGTACTTTCGTATCTTGTTTTTTTGTATCTAGTTGTGTAGTTACTTTACCATCTTCCCTTTTTTCTTCTATCTTTTTTTCTGCTTCCTTTTCCTCGTGAGGTTTTTCTACTTTTGGTTCTTTGAAAATCTTTTTTTTGAATTTATCTTTTTCTGCCATTTTCTTTTTCCTCCTTCCTTATATACTAAAAATTCTCCTTTGGAGCAGTGAGTCAAGAATTGTTTTTGAGCAGAAAACTGCTCCATACATCGCTCCTAAAATTCCTATTGAAAGTGTTAGTGCAAATCCTCTCACCGGACCTGTTCCAAACTGAAAAATAAATAAAGCTGCGATAAGCGTTGTCAGGTTTGCGTCTATTATTGTTGCCATACCAAGTTTATGACCTGCCTCTACTGCTGGTTTTATAACCTGTTTTCTCAAAAGTTCTTCTCTTATTCTCTCAAAAATTATAATGTTATTATCAACAGCCATTCCAACTGTTAGCGCAAGACCTGCAATTCCGGGTAATGTTAAGGTTGCTCCAAACAAAGATAATATAGATAGTGTAAATAAAATAGTGATTACAACTCCTATCACAGCTACAAATCCTGATATCCTGTAATATGAGAGCATAAACAGGGCAACAAGTACGGCTCCTGTGACCGATGCTATTATACCTTTTTTTATTGAGTCTTCACCCAAAGATGGACCTACAGTTCTTTCTTCTTCAAATTCAACAGGAGCTGGCAGAGCTCCTGCCCTCAGAACTGCTGCTAATTCCTTTGCTTCCTCTATCGTGAATCTTCCCTCTATCGTTGCGACTCCCCCAGATATTTTCTCTCGTATAACTGGGGCAGAAAAAACTTTTTCGTCAAGAATTATTGCAAGTCTTTTTCCCACATTTTCTCCTGTTATTTTTTCAAATCTTTTTGCTCCTTCTGAGTTGAATGATATAAGAACGTAAGGTTCATTAGTTATTGTGTTCATTCTCACAACTGCATTTCTTAAAAACTCTCCTGTTATTTCTGATATGGATTCAAGTAGATAAGTTCTCCATATATTACCTTTTTCACCTTTACCTATAAAGATTATCCGCCCAGGCGGTGGATTGAGATTTTTTATAAAATTTGCAAGTTTTTCGTAGTCTTTCTCATATACCCAAAGATAAGAAACCGTTTTACCACCTGCTCCAATTTCTGTTCCCTTATATATTCCCTCTTCTGGTGTTATCGTAGCAAAGAAATCATTTTCATCATCTACTATTCTGAATTCAAGTAGTGCGGTTCTTCCTATTATTCTTTTTGCCTGTGATGGGTCCTGAATTCCGGGGAGTTGGACGACAATATTTGATTTACCGTATCTGAATATTTGGGGTTCTGCTATCCCGAATTCATCTACTCTCGCTCTTATTGTAGATAGAGCCTGATTTACCGCAAATTCCTCAATCTCCTTTATTTCCTCTTCTTTTAGGGTAAAAATGTGATATTCTTTATCTTCAAAGAAAGCGGAACCTTCATAATTGAAAGACGGAAAATCCTTTTTTATTTTTTCTATAAAATCTGGGGATGCGGAAACATAGATTTTTGTATCTTCAAAACGAACTGGATGTTCAGTAGTTTGCTCACCGTATGTTTTTTCATATTCGCTCAGTATTTCTGAAGCTATTCTTTCTGTGAATTTTTTCACTGCTATGTCTTGCCTGACATTAAGGAGAAAGTATGAGCCACCTTTGAGATCAAGCCCAAGCTTTATCCCTTTCCACCATATGATTACGCCAAAAACTATTGCTGATATTACAACGATTGCAAGTCTTATCCTCATATATAAACCGAATAGTATTCAGCCAAATTTCTTTTTCAGAAAAATCAATAAATTTAAAAATTTCTCCTCTGTTGATTTTTATTCTAAATTAAGCTTTCTATTCATATTCATAAAGACTTTGTTTGTGGAGTTCTGTATAGTTTCAGAATTTATATACACCTTTTATATCAGCTTTTGGTTAATTTTTGTATTTTTAGGTTAATTCTGGAATTGCTCTTTTGGTGAGTATTAAATTTTATACTAATGGAAGGCATAAGAATGATGATTTTCAAACCTTTACCTCACGAGTTTGGATTAAGAATTAATGTTGTTCCTGCTTCAATCTCTGCCGCGTGGGTTGCTGGATGGGAAATAGGAAACACAGTAAGGATGGTAGAGCAAGTTTTGAGGGAAGGTGGAATACCTATTTTCTCTCTTGTTAGTGTAAGATTCGCTTTTTCTGGTTCGGAGCTCGTTGCGGTTGGAGGAAAATCCGAGGTTTATTTTATAAAAAGAGAAAGCGGAACGAATTCCCCGCAAGGTGTAAAATTTCCTCAAAGTTTATTGCCCTCATCAGAGCCAAAACCCAAAAAAGCCCAATCTCCTTTATCTTGGGATGAAGTTTCATGGCTGCACAGAATCCTATCAAAAAGCAAGGGGAAATCAAATTTAGGTCAGAGGAGTTCGGGTGAAGAAAATCTGGATATGACAAATCCAATAAATTTACAACAGAATTTGTTCTCTCTTCTTGCATTCCTTTCTTTAAGGGATGATGAGAGATCTCGGGAGATAAGGGATGAAGTTTTAAGGGATTATTTTCTTTTTCTTTCCGGAATAATCTCAGAAGAGCAATTTGCAAGACGCCTCAGAAATTTTGATATGAAAGCAAAAGCTGGACTTTTTGTATCGGTATATGCGTAGTTTTGTGTTAGGAGATCAGAATAAGTTCAGAAAAATCAGTTGAAAACAATTATCATTTGGTAAAATTGTTATGTTCTTTGATATCCCTATATTGAAACAAAAAATTTTTTGAAAATTAAGAAATTGAAAATGATTTTCATTATCATAAAAATTGGAGGTGATAAAAAATGAAAAACTGCACGGAAGAAGATATAAATAAAAAAGAAAAAGGCAACTCGTATGCGCTGAGCTCAAAAACCATTACCAAATCTGCTGTTTTACTAAAATCCACTTTCCTATTATTACCCTTCTTCTTTTTGTTCTCATGTTTTTTCTTCGCAAAACTTTCTTTTGCTTATGAGAGAGAAGGAGGAATATCAGTCGGAGCTTATGGCTCAACTCGCCTTGAAATCTCAAAAGATACCATCACATTCACACTAAGAAGAATAGTTCCTACCTTTTCTGCTACGGTAAAGGAAAGACTTAGGTTCTACACAGAACTTGAGTTTGAAAGGTTCGGACTCCTTGAACTTCAAGAAAACTTCTCCCCACAGAAAGATAAACCTATTGAGATGAAAACAGAAATTGAAGGTTCTCGTGGGTCTGAAATAAAGCTTGAACAGATGTGGGGAGAGTTTGAATATGCAAGACCTCTACGTTTCAGAGTCGGAGCAATCTTGCCTCCTTTTGGTAGATTCAATATTCTGCACGATGATGACCTGTGGGAACCTGCAAGAAGACCTCTATCTGTGAGAGATAGAACTGTACTACCAGAAAAAGTAGCTTGGACCGAAATTGGTCTGGGTTTTACTGGAAACTTTGATATAGGGAATTCTCTTTCCGGATACGAGCTATATGTGGTAAATGGCGTGACTTTGGAACATGATATTGAATTCTATCTTTCTCGGCACGAACCGGCTGATAACCCCCCTCACAACATGCTTAAAGTTGAGGGTGTTATAAAGCCTCGTTTCGGAAACTTTGCTTTGGACTCAAAGAAAGAGAAGGCTTTGACGGGAAGATTCTTTTTTGCTCCGGCTCTCGGACATGAAATAGGAATCTCCGGGTATTTCGGAAGATATACTCCATCTTTTTTACCTTCTGCTAATGTTTGGACTGCTGCTTTTGATTTCAAAACAGAGGTTCTTCCGTTTTTAGATATAGAGGGTGAATACGCTTATACTCAGTTCCAAAAACTTTCTGATGTAATGGCTGCGATAGGGAAAAGAATATACAACAAAGAAGTTGAAGTTTTATTTCAAGAGGGAGCAACCGGTGTTAAAGTTAAAGGAGCAAGTAAAATTGAGCTTGAAATGACTGTAAAAAAAGATGTTCTTGCTGATATAAAGCACGGTGGTTGGGTTCTCATAAGGTTAAAGTTCTTCCCTTCATTCCTCAAAAATACTCCCTTGTATCTTGATGACTCATCAAAGTTTGTTTTATTTTTGCGACCAGAAATTGTCTCATTCTCAGGGCTAATATCAAAAATTGATATAAAAGAGGGAGAAACTGAATTAGGGAAAAAATCTGATCTTGTTTTCAGGATAACTCCGGGTTTAGCTTACAGACCTACTGATACATGGGTTTTTTCTATATCTTATGAGATAACGAAGCAAAAAGGAAATCCAGTTCAAAATGTTTTTCTTTTTGGGTTTGCATTTGGGCTTTGATTAAGTAAAAATGGAAGCTATGCTTTTCTTTATCCTAGTAGTTTTGGGGGAGACGCTCTCTTCTGATAAAATAATGAGTATTTCTCGGAGCGTCTTCCCCGCATACTCTTACTTTGAGTATGTTGAGCTTGAAATATCTGATTACGACAAATTTATTTCTATTTTGCAGCCTGTGAAGCCTTCTTTTGATGAGAAATTAGTTTCTGCTGTTTTAGTACGAGAAAACCAAAACTCACAGAAAATATTGGGTTTTTGCGCTGTTTTGAATGAAATAGGAAAAGAGATGCCAATTACTTTTCTTGTATGTATATCTCGGGAGAAAGAAGTACCCGAGGTCTCTTACATTGATGTTCTTGTTTATAGGGAAACAAGGGGAGGGGAGATAAGATCAAAGTTGTTTTTGAAGCAGTTTTTTGGTAAAAGCGAAAAAGACCCAGTTTCTGTTGGAAAAGATATAAGAAACATAAAAGGAGCCACTTTGTCTGCATGGGCTACAACTCGTGTTGTCAAGAAAGCTTTTGCTATATCAAAAGGAATTGATTTGGGGTTCGTTAAAGTAAAATCAAGAAAAGAAATCAGCTTTTTACCTTCTTATTCTGTTTATAGTTTTTCAAAATGTTATCCTGTTGGAGATTCTTATCTTTGTGTTGATATATATGATTTTGACGGTGATTTTTCTAAGTTAGACAAGTTTAATTCTTTTATTTTTCAGATTTCTTCTGAATTTGAAAGTTTTTACTTTTCAGGTTCAAAATCTCAAAAAATTCTTTCTCTCATAAGAAAATATGAAATTCTGAGAGATTTTATAAATATTTTTGATATATATTGGAGAAGTTTTGAAAAACCTGATCTTGGAGGCGTCTGGAAAGGATATGTTGTTGATGTTGTAAAAGATTTTCTTTTCAATCAAGGTTTTTCTGATTTTGATATATCTTTCGGTTGGTCATCTTTTTTCTTCTCAAAAGAAAGGCAGGTTAAGATTTTTGATAGAGATTTTTTCGTTCAGGGAGCAGTTTCTGTTTCAGATGCGGATTCTGATTATAGCCTGATTTTTAATCCGGTCTCAAAAAGTTTTGTGCGAAAAGAGGAAAAAGTTGCAGTTATTCATAAAAGCGCTGAATTTTCTGATTTCTTATCTACGCTTTGCATAATCTGGGAAAAATGTGAGCGTTTTGTTGAAATATCAGGGGGAAAGGTTATAAGAGAAAAAACAAAATAAATTTTTACAAAATTTTCTCAATTTTTGTGGAAAATTGTTCTCTTTCTGATTAAATTGAACTTGTTATGATTTGGGCTCTATTTTTACTTTTTGAAATTACCATAAAAATGGGGTCTTTATCCCCAGAAGGCAGCTCTTACATGATAATCGCTAATAAGATGAAAGATGAGTTTGAAAAAATCACAGGTGGAAAAGTCAAAATTGTCTGGTATGGAGGAGGTGTGATGGGAGATGAACCTGAGATGGTCAGAAAAATAAAAATGGGGCAACTTAACGGAGGAGGATTTACGGGGTATGGATTGGGAATAATAGAAAAAAGCATAAGAATTCTTGAACTCCCGGGATTATTTGAAGATTACGATGAGTTCTACTATGTGTGGGAAAAAATGCAGGATGATTTCAAAATGAGGTTCAGAGAAAAAGGATTTGAGTTATTGGCTTACTTCCCAATAGGAAAAGTTTATGTTTTTTCTAACAAACCTATAAGCAAACTTGATGATTTTTCCGGAGTAAAACTTTGGGTTTGGTCAGGAGACCCACTTGCTGCTGAGACATCTCAGGTTCTCAAAGGTTATGCTCAACTTATAAATCTCTCAATTGCGGATGTCCTTACAGGGCTTCAGACTGGTATGGTGAATGCATTTTACAACCTACCATATGGTGCTCTTGCTTTGCAGTGGTCAAAGCATGTAAAATATATGTTAGATTTCCCTGTAAATATTGCGTCAGGCGGGGTTGTTATTAGCACTAAAACCCTCGATAAACTCTCTCCTGAACATAAAAAAGCTTTGTATGACCTTTCAGAAAAATACTTCAAAACTTTATCTCGTTCTCTCATTGAAGAAAACAATAAAGCTATTGAGGAATTCAAAAAGCAAGGAATAAAATTCATCTCCCCAGACAAAAGTTCCCCTGAATTCAAAAAGATTCTCGAAACATTTACAAAAGTTCATGAGAAATTCAAAGGAGAATTTTATACCCCGGAATTATACCAGACTGTTGTGAAATTGAGAGATGAACACAGAGCGACTGAAAAACAAAAATTAAATGAAAAAAGAAAATAATAAATTAAAAATATAAACCAAAAAATTATGAATTAGGAGGTAAAAAAAATGATAAGGATAATAAAAAAACAAAAAATAAAGGCTTCTTATCTATTATCTTTTTTGTCTTTACCTTTTTGGCTACTCCTCTTTTCTTCTATTTTTTCTTTTCAAGCTTTTGCTCAGGAAATTGTGTTGAAGTTCGGAACTCTTGCACCGTCAGGTTCTGTCTGGGTTGATGTGGTCCAAGAAATTGCAAATCAACTATCTCAGAAAACAAAAGAGAGAATAAAATGGATATCATATACCGGGGGAGTGATGGGTGATGAGGAGGAGATGATAAGGAAGATAAGGATAGGACAATTGCAGGGGGGAGGCTTTACGATAAATGGAATAAAAAGGATTGCGCCGGAGTTGGAGGTCTTGGATCTTCCCTTTATGTTCAGAAACGAAAAAGAAGTAGATTACATCTATGAGAAATTTTTTGATGAATTTGAAAAATACTTTGAACAAAGAGGGTTTAAACTATTACTATTTACAGAACAAGGGTTTATCTATTGGTACTCAAAAAATCCAGATGTGAAAAGCTTTAGAGATATTGGGAAAACCAGGGTTTGGGCGTGGAAGGGTGAAAGAGTAATGACATCAATTGCTGGAATTTTGGGAACGAGCCCAATATATCTTCAGGTCCCAGATGTTCTTTCTGGTCTTGAAACTGGCATGATAGATTCTTTTCAGACAAGTCCGATGGCATGTTTGAGTCTGCAGTGGTGCAAACTTATAAAAGTTGTGATAAACTATCCTTACAGGTTTGAACCAGGGGTGGTCGTTGTTTCAAAATCAGCTTGGGATAAAATCCCAAAAGACATTCAAGATGTAGTTATTTCTACTTTCAGGACATACCAAAAGGAAGCTTCAATGAGAATAAGGCAGGGGCAAGCCGAAAGTTTGGAAAAGCTCAGAAAAATGGGAGTTAAATTCGTCACACCACCGCAGGAGGATGTAGAGTGGTTCAAAAAGGAGTGTCAGGAAAAATTATGGTATTCAAAAGACGCCGGGTATCCTCAGGAACTTTTGAAAAAAATTGTTTCTGAACTTGAAAAGTTTAGAGCAAAAAAGTAGTCCGCAAAGAGGAAATAAATGAAGCTCCTGAGAAAAATCAGCGATATTATAGAGAAAGTAGAGAGCTTTCTTATTTTTCTTCTCGTTGCCGCTATGGTTCTTCTTTCTTTTTTACAGATAATTTTGAGGAACTTTTTTGCTTTGAGCATTTTTTGGATAGATGATTTCACAAGGCATGCTGTGTTGTGGGTAGGTTTTTTGGCGGCATCTGTTGTCACAATCCACGCAAGACATATAAATATAGATTTGCTTTCAAGAGCTTTCAAGGGAAAATCAAAAAGAGTTCTCAACATTATAAAAAATCTTTTTTCTGCTTTTGTTTCTGCTATTTTGCTTTATGCGTCTTTGAAATTTATATCTTACGAAAAAAGCGGCGGGGAAGTATCTTTGACATTAAAAGTCCCGGTATGGTATCTTGAACTAATTTTTCCTTTTTCTTTTTCTCTTATGACTTTCAGGTTCATTATTCTTACTCTTGAAGAAATTTTAGGTAAATCAAAGAAAGAAGAAGAAAAGAAGGAAGGAGAACAAATGAAATTTATTTGATTTGATGATGATTGTATTATTTGATAGAAAAAAATTGAGTTTTTATCTGATTGTTTTTAAAAGGAGATTTTGAAGTAGGATATGCTTGCGGTTATAGTTTTACTTTTTGTTTTTCTCCTTGCTTTTTCGGGTACTCCTCTTTTTGCTATTATGGCAGTAGGTGCTATATTCGGTTTTCTTTATATAGCAGATGTAGATATTGCTATTGTTATTCAGGAGGCTTATCGACTTGCAAGTGCTCCGGCTTTGATTGCAATTCCTCTTTTTACTCTTGCAGGTTATATACTTGCGGAATCTCGCGCACCTCAGAGACTTTTGAGATTTACGAAAGCTTGGGTCGGCTGGTTGCCGGGAGGTGTTCCGCTCGTTGTACTTGTTGCAACATCTATATTTACTGCTCTAACAGGAGCTTCCGGCGTTACAATCGTTGCTCTTGGTGGATTGCTTTTACCAATTTTAAGGAATGCTGGTTATTCGGAAATTTTCTCTCTTGGTATTATAACTGCTACCGGTTCAATCGGACTTCTATTCCCTCCTTCTTTGCCTATCATATTATATGGAGTTATATCGCAAGCTCCCGTTAATGAAATATTTATCGCAGGTCTTATCCCAGGACTTACTACCATCTTAATTTTCTTTATATATTCTGTTGTTGTGACTTTATTTGCTGGTGGAATTAGGACTGAAAAGTTTAATTTAAAAGAAGCTATATCTGCTACCAAAGAGGCTATTTTTGAAATTCCTTTACCTTTATTTATAATATTTGGTATATATACTGGTCTTTTCACTGCATCAGAAGCTGCAACTATAACTGCAATATGGGCAATAATAGTTGAAGTTCTGATTTACAGAGATATAAAATTAAAAGACTTTCCAAAAGTTGCAAAAGAGAGTATGCTCCTTGTTGGAGCAATATTCGCTATATTAAGTATGGCGATGGGATTTACTAACTTTCTGATAGATCAGCAGATACCTCAGAAACTTTTTGAAATATCTCAGCAGTTCATAAAATCTCGTGAAACTTTCTTTATAGTCCTAAATCTTTTCCTCTTGGTTGTTGGAATGCTTATGGATATTTTTTCTGCAATCGTTGTTGTTGTTCCCTTGATAGTTCCTGTCGCTTTAAAATATGGAATAGACCCAGTTCATCTTGCAATTGTTTTTCTCCTCAACCTTGAAATTGGTTATCTTACTCCTCCTGTCGGTCTTAACCTGTTTATTAGCGCTTTCAGGTTTGGCAAACCCATAACTTTCCTTTATAGAGTCTCTGTAAGATTTATTTTCCTTTTTATTATAGCCCTTATTGTGGTGACTTATGTTCCAACTCTTTCTTTGCATTTTGTAAGAGGGGTAGTTAAGGGGAAGGTTGTAGGAATTGAGGAAAAAGATAAGGAGGTCGTTATGAAGATTCCGGAAGCCAATATTGAATTTAAAATAACACCTGAAAAGCAGTTCAAGTTTTTTGTTCCTCTTCCAGATTTTTCAAAACCTCACAAGTATCTTATTACTTTTGAGGCAGAAGGGTATAAACCTTTGATGAAGGAAGTTACTGTAAAGAGAGCGTCTGCTGTTGATTTAGGTGAGATAAAGCTTGAAAAGGAAGAAAGTAGAGAGTGAATTTGGTTGCGGGGGCGGGACTCGAACCCGCGACCTCCGGGTTATGAGCCCGGCGAGCTACCATCTGCTCTACCCCGCGCCTTTATTCTTTATGATAATCTTTCCTTCACAAAAAATCAAAAAAGCAAAAATTTGTGCTTCAAACATATCCAAATCTCTAAATATAGTTCCAAATCTCTAAACTCCTCTTGATTTTTTCCGATAATCTAATCATTATGATTTTTCATTCAAAACTCTTTGGCGATATAAATATAGACGAATCTGAAGTTTTTGAGTTCCCGTCAGGTATAATAGGTTTCAATGATCTGAAAAAGTTCTTTTTCCTCAAAGTTGTAAATAATAACTTACCTTTCCCGTTGGAAGTTATGCATTCTTTTGAAAGAGATAACCTTGCTTTTTTTGTTGTAGATCCATATTATATTGCTCCTAATTTTTCAATCTTGGCAAAACCGGAAGAAATTCAGGAGTTAGGACAAGGTGATATAGTTGATATTGTTGTGAGGGTAATATTGAGATTTGAAGGCGGAAAGGTTTTTGCCAATTTCCTCGCTCCTTTTGTTATAAACACTCGCACAAAAAAAGGAAAACACATGATTCTTGAAGGTTCAGAAGAACTTTTAGATGTAGAAATAGAAATAAAAAATGAGGAGAAACAGGAGAAGGGAGAAGGTAGTTTATCATTATCCGTTGTGGAAAAAAGATAAACAAATATAAAGTAGGGAAACAAATAAGAAGAAAAATTAAAAAGAAAAGGAGGTAATATAAGATGGGAAATACAATCTCGGTTTGCATGATAGCAAGGAATGAGGAAGAGAACATAAAAAATTCTTTGGAATGTGCAAGGAAATTCGCGGATGAGATTATAGTTGTTGATACGGGAAGTGAAGATGCTACTCCCGAAATAGCTCGTAGCATGGGAGCAAAAGTTTATTTTTTCCCCTGGTGTGATGATTTTTCTGCTGCAAGAAATGAGTCTTTAAAATATGCAACTTGTGATTGGATCATCTGGCTTGACGCAGACGATATAATAGACGATGTAAATATAGAAAGAATAAAAGAACTCAAAAAGATTCTTCCACCAGAAAAAAATGAAGCTTACCTTTTCCTTATTGAAACCAAAATGGTGGGAGCAGATGAAGATACATGGTATTGGTATCAAATAAGGATGTTTCCAAATCACAAAGAAATAAGGTTTGAGGGAAAAATTCATGAACAAGTTACTTTCTCTCTTTTAAGGCTCGGAATAAAAGAGAAAGCTGTTAACATAAAAATAACTCATACAGGATATATTAAAAAAGAAAAGCTTATGGAGAAACTCCTGAGAAATTTAAGATTACTTGAAGAAGAAGAAAAAAGAGAGAATTCTTTTTGGCCAAAAAGATATCTTGCATTCTCTTATGCAAACCTCGGGAGAATTGATGATGCGATAAAGAAGATAGATGAGGCTCTTGAACTTGTTCCAAAAGATTCTCCAATATGGATCTATGACCTAAATATGACAGCTTATGAAATAAAAAGAGTTAAGGGAAATTGGGACGAAGTTATGAGGCATCTTGAAGAAGCTGAAAAGGCAAAACCAGATGAGGGAGCAGTAAATATAGCAAAAGCTGATGTTTTCTTTGCAAAAAAAGATTATGAGAAGGCACTTGAAGAGCTTGAAAAAGCAAAGAAGAAAGGTTTTGGTGTTAATCTTATTGCTGTCTCTCCTAATTCCTTAATAAGAAAGTATTATCTGGGGATGGCAAGGGTTCTTTACCATCTTAAAAAATATCAAGAATCATTAAGGCATTTTAAGAAGGTCTTTGAGCTCTCTCCCAATTTTTTCTCCTGGCAAACAGAGGCGGTTGATGAGTTCGTAGATTGTGCTATGAAAATCGGAGAATACGAGTTAGCTTACAAAATTCTCAAAAGCATTGAAAGTAAGCTCTCACCATATCAACTTTCTAATCTTGCTTTCGTGAGCGAAATACTTCAAAAATTAGACGAAGCGCAAGAATACTACAAGAAAGCATACGAAGAAACAGAAGGTAAAATCCCATCCGTTATTTTTAACTATGCTCAATTTGAGTTCATGCACGGAGATAAAAAGAATGCCCTTGAGCTCTTTACAAAATATCTCGGTGTTGTTGAACCATCTGATGAAAACAAGATCTCTATTTTATCTGCTCTCACCTGTGTTGCAAATATTTTGCTCAAATCCGGAGAGCTCAAAACATCAGTTGAAATCCTATCTACTGCTTGTGAAGCGGCAGGAGTCCGGGTTTATGCTGATTCAATTTCTGATTTAGCTCTTGCATGGATAAAAATATCCGAGTTTTTCAAAAATCCATTTATGAAAAATATTTCATTTGAAAATGCAATCACGACTTTGAAATTCGCTCCGGAAGAAGAAAGAGACATTAAAGAAAAAGTCATTCAAATCCTCAAAGAAAAAACGGAAAGACTTTTCTTATCTTTGCAGCAATGAAGATGTTGAAAATATCTTCTCTTTTCATCTCGGGAAAAATAAGCAAAAATGTTGATGAGCTCAAATTAATACAAAATAGGTTATCTTCAGGAAAAATTTTACCACAAGATTCTCCCTCTTCTCTTTCTCTATCCAGATCTTTGAAGTTGAAAGTAGAATCTTTGGAGTTCATATCTCAACACATAACGAAAATTTCAACTGCACTTCAAAATTATGAAAGCGTAATTCAAGATGTTAGTTCTTTTGTTGAGAAATTGAAATCTATAGCTTTGAGAGCATCACAGACAAAAGATAGTCAGGAATTTTCCGAACTCGCAAATGCATATAAAGAAACCCTCTCTGCTTTGCAAGAATTTGTAAAAAAATCTACCTTTCTCTCAAAAATATTGGCAAGGGGAGGATTTTCAAATTCTGTTTTAGCAGTTGAGGTAATTTCTGGGCAGGTTAATTTTTCTCAAAAATCCCTTGATGCTTCGGGCTTGAATTTCAGAAAATATGGAATAGAGGAAGGAGGCAAATTTGAAATCAAGATACAAAAATCAGGAGATACAATTCAAGCTACTCTTTTTGTAAATGGATCAGCAGTTTTTTCTGAAACAAAAGAACTTGCCTCAAAACCCTCAGATATGCCTTTTTTTGCAGATTTTGAAGATTTAGGAATAAGACTTCAAGTTCCTCCGAACTCTGGTGATTTTGAGGTCAAATTCAAAGTTAGTGCCGACCCAATACTTACTATTTTTGGAGATGGTTTGCACGATGAGGAGAGATTTTTCTTACCTTCACTTGAACCTGATTTCCTCGGTATTCCAGCTGATATAAATTCAGAAACAGAGAAGATACCTATGGTTTTGGATATAGTTCTTTCAAAGCTATCTCAAATAAGAGCGGAGGTCGGAGAAAAATTATCAAAGTTAAACCAAAGAAATGATCTTAATGATATAATAAAATCTAAGCTTAAAATTATGAACTCCTCGCTTGAAGAGACTGATTTTTCATCTGAATCTATCTTACTTTCTTTAAAACAAGTTATGCTTTCAGCTAATATATTAGCTGCTCAAAGAGCAATAGCCCTTATCAGAGAAGGCGTCAATATACTGATGAGGAGATAGTAAATAAACTTTTTTTGTTTTTTTCCGAAATAAAAATTATATTATAAATTGAGGGGATGGAAAGGAAGCCGTCCAAAGGAGGGTGTGAGAAGGCATGGATGTGAAAATACAAGTAGAAAACCAAAATATTGAAGGTTTTGCATTAGCGGAAATCAAAAGTGAGAATGTCAAAAAAGTTATAGGAGAACTTAATTCAATTAAATCTAACTATATAGCTGGTGTGAGTGGTTCAATTGATTTTGAGCAGATGCAGAAAATTATAGAAGCTGTTAATTCAAAACTTCAATCTCTTGGAATTTTCCTTGCTTTTGATAAAATTGGGAACTTACCCGTTGTTAAAGTCGTAACTCATACTGGTGAGGTTATAAAAGTTTTTCCTTCAGAGGAAGTGGGAAGAATATTGGAGAGAGTTAGCCTATTTTTTGATATACTTTTTGACTTTATTATATCACAGTATGCTTAAATTTTTGTTTTGATTTTATTTTAAATTGTTTTCCCATTAAAAATTGTTGAGTTTTTTGTTATGGCAAAAATTTTAGATGATTTGAATCTGAGAAATATAGAGGTTGAAGTCGAACCTGAAGGGACACAGAAAGACGGCGGTGAAGAAAAAAATTCAGCCTCAAATTCTTTTCAAATCAATAGTATAAGTTCTGAGAAAAATTTTTTTCTTAACTCTGTGAAGACTGCTGATCCTGTTTCTTTACTCCTTATGTGTTATGACCTTGCAAAATCTGAAATAAAGAAAGCGATAGATGGAATAAAAAATAAAGATTATGAGAAAAAGTACGAGGGAATATCAAATGCTTTGAAAATTTTTGATGTCCTTCTGGCTACTACCGAACCAAACGAGGTTGGGAAATATCTTATTACATCTTACCTTTTTATAACAAAAAAAATAACCGAAGGTAGTATAAATCTTGATGTTGAGGTTTTAGAAAAGGTTATAGGTTATATTGATGAGCTTGAATCGGCTTGGAAAAAGATGATGCAATCTAATCCTTGATTTTTTCTTTAATCTTTGAAATTTCATCCTTGTGGTAATTGCATAGGGTTATTTTTCCTGACTTTGATTTGAGTAAAGATTCAGTTGTATGAGAATCAGAGAAAAAACAAGTTTCATTTTGGCAAAATCCTATTCCATACTTTATCCAAAGTAAAGAAAGAATAATGTATGGTCTTGCAAGGAGCGGGAAATTATTTTCTATCTCCTCTTGAAGTGAATAACCTTTTACTATTGCTACATCTTCACTTATCATCTTTGATATGTGGTATTCTTTTGGTTTTGCTGGAGCTGAGAAAAATCCTTTTTCTGATATCAAAGAAGGATACCCTAAAACTGCAATCCGGAGGTGATATCTTCCGTCTTCCCCAAAAGTTGCTATCTGTCTATCTGTTATTACTACTGGAATATTCTCTAAATCTATTTTTTCTATGAGTTTTTGGTGGAGCAAAGCGGAAAGCATGATTGATTGGAGAAAAAAACCGTCGTAGAGTATTCCCCAACCTTTTATCTTACCTTCTGCTTTCTTTCTTTCAAATGATATTTCTGCCGGGGCTACATATTCGTGTAGCTTGAATTCATTCCATCTTATTACTCTTATTCTTACGAGGTTTTTGTAAATTTCTTCTAATTCATTATAGTTTTCCCATATTTTACCTTTTACTATTATTTCTGCTGGGATTCCGAACCACTGCAAAAGAGAATTAGTAATACTTGAAACTATATTTACTTTGTGTTCATCAACTCCCTCGTAAAAGATGAGAATTTTACTTTTTTTTCTCTTCTGCTTTTTTATTTTATTTTGATTGTTGTTTTCTCTTTTCTTTTTGCTGTTCCTTTTTGATTTCATCTATTATTATTTCTGCTGCTCTTTTCCCAGACATCAGGACACCCCCGAAAGTTGGTCCCATTCTTGGGAGTCCGTAGGTTTCAGATACAGCCATACCTGCTACATAAAGTCCTGGGAAAACTTCACCTGTGTGCTCTACTATGAGATCCTCCGACATTTCTACCCACATTGCTCCCATTCCTTTTGTTTTCACAAGTCCTCTTGCTTCAAGACTTTTTACTGCATACGCATCATGTCCTGTTGCATCTATCAAGAATTTGCATTCGAGAGCAACCGGGTCTACACAAGTTATTTCTCTTGGGAGAGCCGAAACCGGTGTCCAATTTACTACCACACCTGATACTCTCCCATCTTTTATAACAAGGTCATCAAAAGATGTCATCTGTAAGAACTTCACACCGGCATCGCATGCTGCTGCAATGAGTTTTGAAACTGCTTCCGGCCCGTGAGTTATAAATAGACCTGGTTTTACCTCTTGAAGTTTAACTCCTATTTCTTCAAGTATTTCGTGCCCTGGTGCCCTTACTGTTATTGTGTTCATAAGATAACCACCTATCCAGAATCCACCTCCAAGGTAGTTGTTTCTTTCTATTATAAGGACTTTAACGCCGTTTTTTGCAAGTTCTTTTGCGGCAACGAGCCCTGCTGGACCCGCTCCAAGAACAATAACATCTGTTGATGAATATTCTTCAAGCATCTTCATAAAACCTGAAACTATTGCATGAGTTATGTCTTTTTCTTCTATCTCAGAAAATATTTTCTTCTTGCCAGATTTACTTTTCATTTTATTTTACCTCCTTTTTTCTCTTTAATCTTTTATTTTTAGTGATTTTCCTTGAAATTTTTACATTTTCAGCTTTTTAGCTTTGGTGAAATTTATATGCTGAAGAAAACCAAAATTTTCTTAAAAAATTATTTTCTTTCTTTTTTTGTCTAAATTCAAAAATTATGCCTGTCACAAAGAGTGCTAAAAGACAACTGAGGAAAGCTGAAAAAAGAAGGGAGCGAAACCTTTATCACCTCACAAGAATGAAAAATTCTATTCGTATTTTTAAGAAAAAATTGATGGAAATAATTCAAAATCAAGTTGAGATTTCAGATCAGCTTAAATCTGAACTTGAAAGTGAGTTCAGGAAAGTGGTATCTATAATATCTCATGTAGCTTCAAAAGGAGTGATACACAAAAACGAGGCAAGAAGAAGAATTTCAAGATTGCATCTACTTTTTAACAAAGCTTTGAAGGTTGGGCAGCAAAAATCTTAAAAAAAATACCAGAAGTTTTTAAAAAATTAGAAGATTAAAAAAAGCCGGAAAAATGTAAAAAAATAAGTAAAAAATAAAAAGAAAAATTTAAATTATTGAACATTTGTTCAAATTTGAAGGGGGTGTTTCTTATGGAAGAGGAAAAAAAAGAAAGCAAGAAAAAGGCAACGAAAGTCAGAGCAAAAAAAGAAGGAGAAATAAAAGAAGCCGAAAATACCGAGTATGATTCCGGAAATCAGTCAGGGGTTTCAGAATCAGGTCAGAGAAAGAGACAGAAATTTTTGGTCACAGGTGCTTGTGGTTTTTCTGGCTCTCATATGGTGGATCTTTTAGTTGAAGAAGGTTATGAAGTTATAGCAACAGATAGAGAGGATGCTCCGAGAAGATGGCTTAATCCAGAGGTCAAATTTATACCATCTGATCTTCTTGATAAAAGAACATTAGATAAAGTCGTTGATTCTGTTGATTGTATTTTTCATCCCGCTGCTATTTTCAATTATTCTGCTCCTCTTGAAGATCTCATAAGGGTTAATGTTATAGGGACGAAAAATCTTCTTGATGTCGCGGTTGCGAACGGAGTCAAAAAAATAGTTGTTTGGTCAACTGCGGGCGTCTACGATGTATCAAAACTAAAGGACGAACCAATAGATGAAAACGGTCCAATAGGACCGTCCAATAACTACGAGTACTCAAAACTAAAACAAGAGGAGCTTGCAATGGAGTATCACATATCGGGTAAAATAAATGTCGTAATAATAAGACCTGCACCTATATATGGACCTCGCAATCTTTATGGGTTTGCTAACATAATTTTTGGAGTTGCGAAACTTCCTGTTGTAATTGTTCCTACAATAGAGAACAAAGCGGTTTCGGTTCATGTAAAAGATGTGTGTGGAGCTGCTTTATTTTTATCTCAAAAAGACGAAGCAAACGGAGAAGTATTCAACATAGTTGATGATTCTGATTACTCGTATTCAGATGTAAATATTTTGGTTGCGCAATTTTTAGGTAAGCCTCATTTTAAAATCCCAATAAAGGTCAGTACGAAACCAATATCTTATGCATTGTTTGGAGCAGCAAAATTTTCTCGTCTTGTAAATAAATACTTTCCACTTTTATTTGATTTACCTTTGATTGGTAGTTTGAAATATATAGAAGAGGACACTGCAAGATATACAGCTTTTTCTTATAGGTTCTCAAACAAAAAGCTTAAATCTTTTGGGTATAAGTTAAAATACCCTGATCTCAAAGATGGTCTTCCTGAAACAATTCAGTGGTATAAGGACTACGGATATCTTTGATTGAGCAATCTTTATAGTTGAGTTATTTTTTATTTATTATCATAATCTTCTTTTTAGCTCTCTTTCTTTTCTTCTCATTTCTTTTTCTATTATTTCTCTTCTTTTATCCCAAAGTTTTTTCTTTTTTCCTATTCCTATTTCTATTTTTACGAGTTTGTTTTCTTTCAAGAGCACAGCAAGAGGGATAATTTTCATTTCTCTTCTTGTAGCTTTTCCGTATATTCTTTCTATCTCTTCTTTTCTCAAAAGGAGAGCTCGTGATCTTGTTGGGTCTGGATTGAAAGGAGAGTTCTGGTATGGAGCGACATACATATTTACTATAAATGGTCTTCCACCTGAAAAAACAACATAAGCTTCATCTATTGATACATTACCTTTTCTTATTGATTTCACTTCTGAACCTTCTAAGGCTATGCCAGCTATATACTTTTCTTCTATTTCGTACTCGTTTGCAAACCTATTTTTGCATATAACTTTGAATTTTTCCATCGTATTTGTTTTCTGATTATTCTTTTGATTCATTCTGTTTCTACGACCTGCGGAACGACTGCAAATCTTTCTCTTTTCTTAGGGAAACCATCTATTATTCCCTGAATGTTTTCAAACTTTTTTGGTTCATCTTCCCTTAATCTTTGATTTTCTTCAAATTTCCAAGTTGTGGGTTGAATGTCATCTAACGGTAGCTCCGAAATAATTTTGAAAAACTCTATTATTTTTTCTACTTGATATTTGAAGTTCTGTTTTTTATCTTCAGGTATATCAATTGCCGATAGTTTCAATATGTTTTCAAAATCAAACTCCATACCATATAAATTATGATGAAAAAACGAAAAAATTTTATCTGTAAAATTAGATTTTTTGTGAAATGAAATATAAAAATTCAGGGATGAGAAAAGGACATGAAATATTAAGGGGGCTTGGATTACCTATATTGCCTACCACATCTGTTGGGAGCCTTCCGAAACCAGATTACATAAAAGAAGCTCGCAGAAAAAAAATATCTAAAAAAGAGTTGAGAAAACTTGAAGATAAAGCAACAGAGTTTTGGGTAAGATTCCAAGACGAAATAGGAATAGATGTGATAGTAGATGGGGAAGTTTATAGGGGTGATATGGTAACATACTTTGCTGAAAATATGGAAGGTTTCAAAATGAGCGGGCTTGTAAGATCTTACGGCAACAGATACTACATAAAACCCAGAATTGTCGGAAAAATAAAATGGAAAAAGCCAATAACAGTAGATAGATGGAAATTTGCTCAATCACTCACAAAAAAACCAGTAAAGGGAATGATTACAGGTCCTTATACAATGATGGATTGGTCATTTGATGAATATTATGGTAGCAGAGAGAAAGTATGCATTGCATTTGCGAAGGAGTTAAGAAAAGAAGTTGAAGCACTCGCAGAAGCAGGAGCAAAAATTATACAAATAGATGAACCCGCAATTTCTACAAGACCCTACGAGTTCCAAATAGCAAAAGAAGCCCTTGAAATTATGACAGAAGGTATCCCAGCGTACTTTATAACTCATATATGCTACGGAGCTTTTGAATTCGTATACCCACAAATGTTGAAACTTCCCGTACATAATATTGATCTTGAAATGTCAAATTCAGAGCTTGACCTTGTTGAACTCTTCAAAAAACATCCTTTCACAAAAGATATATCTTTCGGAGTAATTGATGTGCATACGCACAAAATAGAGGATGTAGAAACAATAAAACAAAGAATTAAAAAAGCCCTTGAGGTCCTTGATGTAAACCAGGTGTGGATTGACCCCGATTGTGGTCTGAAAACAAGAACAGAAGAAGAAGCAAAACAAAAACTACAAAACATGGTAAAAGCAACGGAAGAAGTAAGAAAAGAAATAGAAGAAATAAGAAAAAAATCAGCAGAGTTGCAAAAACAGGGGGGCGAAGAAATAAGAGCATAAACTCCATAAAAGAAAAAAAACAATGGAAAAACAAAATAGAAAACAACAGAAAAAAACAATAAGCCTCACAGAGAAAGAGCTTTTTATTTTTGATGTAGAAGGTGTAATAGTCCCCTCAATAGATGAACCAGCAGTATCACAAGATGTTCTGGAAACAATAGAGGAAATAAGAAAAAAAGGTAAAAAAGTAGCTTTCCTTTCTAACATTTCAAGGACTCCATTTTTCCGTGTTGCAGAAATTCTGATGGATCTTGGGATAGCAAAAAGTCAAAAGGAAATATTTACAGCAGGAAAAGTGGCAGTAGAATATGTTAAATCAAAATCTCAAAAGAAAATTCCAAGAGTATTTGTCATATCAGAAAGAGGTTTGCTTATTGATTTTGAAATAGAAAACGGAGTAGAAGTTGTTTTTGAAAAACCCGTTGATTTTGTTGTAATAGGAATGAAAAGGAATTTGAATTTTGAAGAACTAAATTTTGCTCTTGAATGTTTGCTTGAAGGTGCACAACTTATTTCCTGCGGTCACACAAACTATTACAAAGGAAAATTCGGCTCAAAAGAGGGAATATTCATAGGAGATCTCCCAATATGTGAAATGCTTTCCTTTGCTTCAGGAAAAACATATGTGAAAATAGGAAAACCAGATCCAGTAATTTTTGGGTTCATATTGACCGAATTTGAAATAAATCCAAATTATGCAGTAATGATAGGAGATAAAATTGAAACAGATATATACGGAGCAAAAAACTTAGGAATAACTTCTATTCTCGTTCAAGGAATAGAAACAAAAAAGCATTTCGTTCCAGTAAGAACAGAAAAAGAAATTAAACCTGATTTAGAAATAAAAAGCCTGAAAGATATATTGGCTTTTATTTGAAATTTTTCTTAAAATTCAAATTATGGTAAAAACAAAATATAGAGGAAATGCAAAAGAAAAAGAAAAAGAAAATATAAAGAATGTCAAGAAAAGGATATCAGAGGAAACAAAAAAGAAGATAATAAGAGGGAAGGATATAAAAGAGAAAAAACTAACTACAAAACCAAAAACAGAAAAGAAACCATCGTTAGAACCGAAAGAAATCAAAATAAGTTTCAAGAAAATAGAAATTCCAAATAGTAACATAACATACAAAGTCGCAGTAAAATTTTCAGGAGAAGGTATAAAGGATATACCAATTCCCCCTTTCCTTCTCTCAGTTCTTTCTCTACCAAAGATTCCAATAGGAGAAATAAGGCTGAAAACCAAATCAGAGTATGAAAATAGATTATCTGTTTTGTTGGAGTTTGAACCATCATCAATTTTGAAGCTCCTGACAAAACACGAAAGATTTAGCTATTCATCTTCAATTGCATTCAGCAAAGAAAACGGATACATCACAACAAAAACAGAATATATAGAAAGTAAAACAGATGGTAGGAATTTTGTGAAGAAAAAAGATTATGATTTTGACGATAATGTAAAAGATCCGGTAGCGCTCTTTCTTGATTTTTTGAGCTCAAAAGATGAAATAGAAAAAGAACTAAAAAAAATTAGAGAAGAAAATGAGGATATAGAAGATATAAAATATGACCTTGATATACTGGAAGATTTCAAGATAGAAAAAGAAAACGAAGGAAATGAGTTAAAAAAAATAAAAATAATTCCAAAAAGAGAAGAAGGAAAAGAAATTTTAAAATATGCGGAAGTTGATCTCACCAGCTTCGGAGAATTCAAAATACCACAAAGATTTTACGCACAAGGCCTCCTCTCTCTATTTGATGTGTTTATAGAGAAATCGTAATAAAAATGAGACTATGAAATAAAAGAAATAAAAAATATTTCACGATGGACCAAATTTTTTCCACTAAAAACTAAACCAACTCTCTTAAATTGAATTATCTTTTTACTGCTGAATACATAAGAGCAGCTGCGCTCATCCCCTGAAATGTAAGAGAAAGAACATCTCTCACAAGATACCAGCTCTGGTAAGGAATGACTATCTTTGGAGGTATCACAATTGTATCCCCAGGTAAAATTTCTCCTAATTTCCGAGTTGCTTCTCCATTTGCTCTTATCACAAATACTTCATCTTCATCTGCATACTTTGTAAAACCTCCGGCGAGATTTATATAAAATTTTGCAGATTTATCAGGAACATAAGAAAATGTTGTGGGGGATTTGACCTCACCAGCGACTATAACATAGTTTGGAATAGGAGGAACATATATTTTATCTCCATCTTCAAGCTCTATATTATATTCTGATTGACGAAGTTTTTCAAGGTCACGAGTCACTTTTACGACTACTCGCCCTTTTATATCAGCCTCAGAAATGTATTTTAAAATGTTCAATCTCTCCTCAACAAGAGGTCTTTGCATTTGAGGAGTCTGCAATGTAGGAACATATTGTTGAGTTGATTCACTTATAATCTCTTTTGCTAAAAGACGAGAAACAAGATTTACCCTTTCAATCTGAGACCTTCTGACGGATTCACGCGTAAAAACAATTCCTTCTGGATAAGCAAAATCTGTAAATCCTCCAGCTCTTTTCAGAACATCATAAAGTCTTTCTCCTTTTTTGATTTGAAAAGCTCCGGGGAATTTTATTTCCCCTATAACTTCAACCTGAATTATTTTTGTGGTTTCTTCGTCTGGTGGTGGCAGAATTGTCACCCGTGAAAAAGGTTTCAATTTCACATTACGAAAATCTTCAAGGACCTTTTCAACATCTTTTTTTTCTCTATCTTCCACAGAAAATTTTTGTGTCTTCTCTTCGTTTCCTTCTTTTATAGTGATTTCGTATCCGGATGGAGTGTAATAACCGCCAAAACCTCCTGCAAGTAGCACAAGATCACGCAAAGTTATACCTTCAAAATACGGAAAAGAGGAGGATTTTTTTACATATCCTGAAACAACAACAAAAGGTTCCACTTTCTCTGCAACCGCAGAAAATACCTCAATAAAATCACCATCATATATACTTATGCTTTCAAGTTTATCTAATTCATCTGCTCTCACGAAAACATCATAGGAAAGCTCTTTTTTTTCTCCTTTGTATCTTCTCACAACTATTCTGAAATTTCCTGTTTCGGGAATAAATCCACCTGCATACTCAATAGCAGATTTTAAAGAAGTAGATTTATCTTTTATTTCATATATACCTTCTCTTTTTACAGAACCCGATATAGCATAAGTTCCTCTTATTTGTGGGACGAAAATTGTATCCCACGCGCGAAGAGTATATTTAGAGAATTCTTCAGCACTACCTTCAAAGAGTAATTTATAAAGGTCAATTTCTCCAACTTTTTTCCCGTTGCTTTTTATTTCTATTCTTCTCAAACTTCCTGTCTTTTTTATTCCACCGGCTTTTGATATAGCTTCAAAAGGAGAAAGAGCTCCACTTATAATAACTACTCCGGGGTTCCTGACCTCACCCATAACTAAAACGGGTATAGATTTTATACTTGAAAGAGATATAGCAACTTCAACTTCGCCGAGAACCCTTCTTATTGAGTTTCTGAGAAGTTCACTAGCTTGTTCAATCTTAAGCCCTCCAACTACAACTGGACCTACAAGCGGTATAAAAATTTTACCATCTGACAAAACCGTGGTTGAATAGGGATAATTGAATACATCTGGTATTTTTGTTTTGCTCCATATATAAATAAAAAGTGAATCACCCGGTCCCAGAATGTATCCGGAAGATATAAAATGAGCTGTTGGCTTTTCTACTACTGGCCAAAAAGATATGTCATAGCCGACTTGCCTCAAAATTGCTTTTTTCATTTTCGCAGTATCATATCCAGAAAAGAAAAGTTCAATGTCAGATACCTCAGCGAATTCTTTGATGTCTTTATATTTTGTAAGAATATACTTTTCTGCCTCGGCTGGGGGTAAATACAAAAGTCGTGATATAAAATCTTCTATCTCGTAATCTTTCATTAAAACTATGAGTTTGACAAAATTTGGCACAAGATGATCGGGTAAATCCTGTAAGATAGAAATTATTCTCTGAGTCAGAGGGAAAGGAATTCTATAAAGCTTTGATAAAAACTCTTCTTTTTCTGGTATAAAAATCTTATCTAATTTTTGTTTTACTTTGTAGATTTCTTGCTCAACGGGGAAAATTTGAACCTGTGGTTGCATACCTTGAACTTGCATCTGCTGACCCTGTGTTTGCCCTTGCACGACTTCCGGACTAATAGTCGAAAAAAATAGGGAAAAAACGGCAGCACGAAAAGAAACCCTTACAATCCACGCCCTTCCAGAAAGTTTCATATTCCATATCATTTTCATTAGGTTTATAGTTTATAGATGCAAAGGCAAATTTTTTTATTTTTTTGTTTTTTTCGCAAAAAATTGTTAAAATAAGATTATCAAAGATCTCTGAAAATGTGTATCCTCACAGTTTGATTAAGCGTGGTTTATATAAAGTGATTTTATTTTAAATTATACAAAAGATAGCGTATTCAATGAGAAAGACAAATTAAGAAAACAAAAAGCAAAAAGGAGGTAAAAACTCTGTGGAGGAAAAAGAAATAAAAGAAAAAGATGAAGAGGTTAATAATGTAATAGAGGGAGCTAATATTAGTTTACCAAAAAGAAAGATCTCACAAAAACAAGAAAGGAAAAGAAGAAGAAAAACGGGAGAAATTCAGGATGAAAGACCTATTGAAATTGAGAGTGAATATTTTTCACTGAAGGAAAAGGTAGCAGAGTCAAATGAGATAGAAAGGATAACACAATATGAGGAATATCCTGATGTAAAATACGAGGAAGAATATATAACATATAGAGAGGAGGAGAAAGAAGAGGAAGGGGAGAGGAAAGAGGAAATTCCGAAAGAAGAAATTCCAAGAGTTGAAGTCAGAGAGAGAATCCTTCAGATTCTGAATGATATAACGGAAGAAAGAGATGGGACAAGATATCTAGTATTGAATAAACTAAGTATGAAAAAAATTTCAGAACTTATAAGTATTGCGGAAGATATTGGAATACCGGATCCATCATATCTGAGGAGGCAGGAGCTTATTGCAGAAATTATGAACAGAGCGGGAAGCTACTTTGGATTCAGATTGTACGCGGAAGGAGTTTTTCAAATGATAGAATCTGGTGCGGGATTTCTCAGGTTCCCACATAATAACTACCTACAATCAAGCGATGATGTATTTGTTCATAAAAATTTAATAAAAAAATACAAAATCAGAACAGGGGATGTTGTTGCAGGAGAAATATCCCCTCCTTCCGAGGAGAAAGGAAAATACTTTTCTTTACAGACTGTGAGCAAGATAAATTTTGAAGATCCGAAAAAATCAAGAGAAAGACCACTGTTTGAGAACCTAACACCATATTATCCAACAAAAAAATTCAATCTTGACTGGCAACCGGATGGAGATATATCTTGTAGAGTAGTTGATATTATAGCACCAATAGGAAAAGGTCAAAGAGGACTTATCGTATCTCCTCCGAGAGCAGGAAAGACAATGCTACTGCAAAACATAGCGAAAGCTATTTTGACAAATCATCCGGAAACTATTCTTATAGTCTTGCTAATAGATGAAAGACCGGAGGAGGTAACAGATTGGAAAAGAAATATTGTGGAAAAGTATGCAGCTGCTGGCAGAAATGTTGAGGTTATTGCATCAACATTTGATGAGAAACCAGAATCACACATAAAGGTTGCAGAAATAGTCCTTGCGAAAGCGAAGAGATTAGCGGAATACGGATACGATGTTGTAATATTTTTGGATTCAATAACAAGGCTTACAAGAGCATATAACCATTATATTCCTTCATCTGGTAAGGTTCTGACGGGAGGAATAGATTCTGCCGCTTTGCCATTCCCAAAAAAATTTTTTGGTACAGCAAGAGCATTAGAAGATGGTGGTTCTCTCACAATTTTAGCGACTTGCCTTATAGATACAGGTTCAAGGATGGATGAAGTTATTTTTGAAGAATTCAAGGGCACAGGAAATATGGAGATATACCTTGACAGAAGAATTGCAGAAAGAAGGATATTCCCAGCGATAGATATTCATAGATCCGGGACAAGAAGGGAAGAACTTCTTATACCTCCTGACCTGCTTCCCAAAATATGGATTTTACGAAAGAGCTTACAACCTGTTAGCACAATAGATGCTATGGAGCTACTTTATGAGAAGATGTCAAGAACCCGCACAAATGCTGAATTTTTTGAACTACTTGCCAAAGAAGGATAAACAACAAAGCTTTCAGTCCATATTTCATCTACGAAAATATCGTGAGGCTTTTCCCCTTTTATTTCTCTGAAAACCTGAAAACTCCAACACAAAGCTATCTTTTTTGATTTCTCGGAGGAACGTACCAAAACTTTATCGTAAAACCCTTTACCATATCCTACCCTAAAACCCCTCAAATCAAAAATAACGCCAGGAACCAAGAATAAGTCAATCTCTTGTGGTGGTACGATGCAATCTGATTGGGGTTCCGGTATTCCAAATGCTCCTTTTTTGAGTTTGCCTTCAAATTTCAAAAACACAATTTCATTTCCCATTACTTTTGGCAAACATATAAATTTTTCTTTGTAATATCTGAGTATATAAGATGTATCAGGCTCGCCTTTTGTTCCAAAAAAACATGCTATCTTTTCTGCCCGGGCAAAATCCTGACTTCTCACAATCTCTTTGCATACAATTTCTGACCTACTCTTTATAAAATCTTTTGGAAGATTTTTTCTGATAAGAGATATTACTTTTCTTGCCTTCTCAAGGGAGTCAAAATTAAAATCTGGGAAAAAATTCAGGGGAACTTCAAGATTGCAGGTTATTTTTTTTTGTTTCATCAGTATCTTATTTCAAAAGATGAAAATTTACCTGTGTAAGGTAAAAACTCATATTCAACTTTATCTACTCTTGCAGAGGGTGGTCCTTTTTTTGCCCATTCAAGAAGAGCTAAAATGGCTTTCTCGTCTCCTTCCGCTAAAATTTCCACTTCACCTGTTTCCAAATTCCTAACATAACCTTTCAGCCCAAGTTCTCTCGCTTTGTAGTATGTGCTTGCTCTGAAACCTACACCTTGGACAAATCCGTAAACCTTGATATATATCCCTACATTTTTTGCTTGCATACAAAGAAATTTTACACAGATTTTTTATATCAATTAAAATTTTTGAATTTTTTGATTTTTGAAATTTTGAAATGAAAAATAGCTTTTTTTATGATAAAGAAACTATGCATATCGGTGTTCCTCTAACTTCATCTTTATCTTATCCTACACCACGAAAGCTCAAAAAAATACAAAAGGTTTTGGAAGAATTTGGGTTCAAAGTTCATTACACAGAACTTCTGATAAAGGTGGCAGAAACAGCGGAATACAGGAAACCTTTTTGGTTCGCAAAATACAAAGGTAAAAAAATAAAACTTGAAACAGAAAAACAATATGGACTTATACCGGTTGATATAGTAGCAGAAAATTTTGAAGAAGCTTTGAGATATGATGTTATATGGTGCTGGCAGGGGGGATTTGGCTCCTCACGACTCATCAGATTTTTCAAAACAAAAAAATTTGAAGGAAAAACAATAATAGGATTTTCCGATAACACCTCAATAATGACGCTTGCTCTGAAAAATGGAGGAAATGCTATTCAACTTGCAGGATTTGAAGACCTTTATTCAGAGAAAAAAGAAAACCTACAAAATATTTTAGATAATGTGAAAAAACTTATTCAAGGCGAGGAAGTAGAATTAGAGATAAAAGCAAAAAATAGGCTACCCTGCTATGAAGCAAAGTCAATGTATGCCGGAAATCTCACATGTTATCTTATGACAGTTCAAGAACTTGGATGGACAGACCTTGAATACGATCTCTCTTTATTTGAAGATATATTCAACGAATCATCATCTGCTACTTTTGTGGGAGACTACATTCCTTACTTTTTCTGCATACATCTTTTAAGTCTTCATGCAAACAAAAGAAAGATGTTAGCATTCGGAAAAATGCAGGGTATAAGAAAAGACAAAATAAAAATTTCACTCAAAGAATACTATAAGGGTAAATTTGCTTATGGAATAGACTGGGGACATAATGGACAAGATTTAAAAATAGTTCCATCATTCAAAAAAGGAGAGGGAGAAGCCGTGATGAAGAACGATAAACTCAAAATACAGGTGAAGTTCAAAAAAGTAGAGAAAAGGAAATTTATTGTTCAGCCGAGATTGACTGCAAAATAATATCAGCCAAAGGAGAAATTATTGAGCCTGCTTTCTGAACAATTATAGCCAAGCTCTTGTTGAACATATATAAATTAGGATGTTTCCACTCATCTGAAAGATATTCTCTCTCATAAACGCTGCAATCAGCCCAAATATTTGTATTTTTTAGGCGAACATATAAAATCCCTCCAAGGGAGGGGTCCTGAACATTCAGATATGGAATGAGAATAAGGTTGGAAACTATATCCGCAAGGTAAGGCACAGGAATATATGGAATAGATCGTATAAAAACACAATCAGGAGGTATAGTATAATCTGAAACTTGCATTCCATAAAAAGTTATATAAGGCGGAAAATTGAAATGAGATGAATCAAAATTGAAAAGATAATAAACATTGTCTTTGCGCGATGGCGGAACCTCAGCTTCTATCATAAATTCCCATCTTTTGATAGGCTTTCCATCTTTATCAATAACCTTATTTTCAAACCAGTAAGGGAGAAGCTCCCTTATAGGTTTCGGATTTTGAAAGTATTTTACAATATCAAATCTCAAAAAATCGTCAAATTTTGCTGTGTTCAGAGCTTGCAAGAAAAAATTAAAATCGGCAATTGAGATGCAATTATCCGGACATCCTCTTTTGCCTTCTTGCAAAATTTTCTTTATCTTTTCGCTCAAATCAAAAACTTGCTGAACAAAATCCAAAGATATAAGATAGGGAACTTTTATTTTAACTTTGTTCAGAGATGCTCTCACTTTCCCTGCTACAACCTCTCCTTTCAGCTTTATTTCAATTTCATCTAATGGAGAAGCTATCGTGACAGAGTAAGGATTATAACCTATTTTTCTCTCTCCTGATTTATCGTAAAACACGATAGTATATTTTTCTTTTTCTTCTTGTTTCATATTACCTCTTGATTCAAGTGATTTAAGGAAAGACCATCCGGATTCTATTGAGTTTGTAATAAAGTTCGGCATTTGCCTGATATATTTTTGTCCGTCTTGATAGAAAAGAAATGTTTTATCACATTCCTCAACCAAAAACGCAAGAGTTCTAAGCAAACCTATTATGTTTTGGGTATCAATCTTTTTTATATTTTGAAGTACTCCAAAAGTATTGACTGAGAAATCGTGAGCCAATATAAAAGATGATATTGTGAGAACAAAGTAGCCTATATAATTTAAGAAAGAGAATTCAGCTTCACCCATTCTGCCATACAAAACAAAATGGAGAGAAAAAGAGTTCCCAATAGACAACCTTAAAGGATAATTTATATCTATTTCACATTTTTGTGAGATAGCTTGTTTTAACATCTTCAATCCTTCCTCAGTATCGGTGTGAAGGGAAGAGACGAATTCACGAATTAATCTATCAAGAGAGTTATCACAAGACTGTTTTGTGAGTAATTTGCCAGACGAGGCATATTCAAGCTCAATTTTGTGGCCAGGCAGGGTGGGGGGGATCCTTGATGTTGTTTGTGCTGATCCGCTTCCATAAACGCTTACGATGAAATTTATTATTGCCCCCAGCTTTGCAAGGTATTCCTGAATTTGGACCAGAGGAAGACCTATAAGATAACCGCAATGGCGCGGATTTTCTTTACCTAAATTTTTGAAGAATTTTTTAGCCTCCTGAATATTTTCTGTTTCAATATAGAGCAGACCATCTGCCAATTTAGGGTCTCTATTTGCAAGCCCTGATGAAAAATCATCTGGTTTAATCTCTTTTCCCCTGCAACCTAAAAACAAAAAAGAGAGAAAGATAGGAGAGAAGGCGAGAATAAAGAATAATTTTTTAAGGAGGGATTTAAACTTCTGCATTCCGAGTTTCATTCTTACTTACTTATTTTCTTTTCCTTGTACCTAAATTGATTGCTTGCGCTTATAGGATCTTCTTACTTCTCTCAGAACAAATATTACGAAAATGGCAAAAATATGATATGGACTTTGCGGAGGCGTGGTTGAACATCCTCCACCTTCTTCTGATTCTTTTCTCTTCTGGTAATACCCGGTAACGCTATCTGGGAAATCAGCATTAATACATTCATTGCACCTATTTACCTTTATTGTCCACTTTGAAAGAATAATTTCAATGAGGTCACTTTTTGCGAAGAATCCGAACGGACAACCAATTATAGGGGGGCACTGCCGAGAGTAGTCCTGCTTTACAAGTATGACATCACAGGTATCATCCAAATTAGGCGGAATAAAAATCGAATACTCAGACTGACAAGTTAAGTAAATCGCCTGATCAAGTATACCCCCTACTGACTGACAAATTAATCTCAACCTACAACTAGTACATTCTGGACCGACAGATTTAAGTTTTATAATACCTGGGGATGAAGCGGGAAGTGGATAGATTTCCCTCACAACCGGAAGTCCGGGAGGTAGAGGAACACCGTCAACAGCATAGAAAACTCCTGTTTTTGGTCTTGTAAATAGCTCCCACCCAAATGGGATATACTTTGTAAAAGCATTATATAGAACGATTATAGGATATCCCCCGAGAGCCATTGCTATTGTGCTGATTATAAACTCTCCATTATAAGCACAGCTTGCAAACCCAACTCTATTCAAAATTCTATAAATAAATGAATTCTGATCAACAAAGTGGGAAACAAGAACTCTTATAATCTCATCCCACGTTCTGCCTATAAGTTGGCTTATACCTTCTATTGAACCTGTATCTAAAATATTTTGAGCAGTAGCAACAGCCCATCCCCATGTATCTCCATCTGGTATGCATGAAGCAATATTTGGAACAGCAACCTCAATAACATACCTTACAATCCTTCCAAAGTTTGCAGCAAGACCTATTCTTTTTATGGGATCTGTGAATATAGACCAACTCATCTCAAAACCCTTCTCAACTCTTATAGCATATGTTGCGCCACTAGGTAATGTAATTTGAGTATCAACTTTTGGATTTATAAAATTCAAAGTTATAATATTGCCAGGAGAAAGGTCTATTTTTGCTTTTTGAGCGTTCAAAACAGCATAACGCCTTATCCTATCTAACCTACCGGGATCAAATCCCTCTATCACACCTACTCCATAGAATATCATATGTTGAACAGTAAACTTGACATCAAGACCCGGAGCGTCTTGAAATTTAGCAACTCCTTGATCTGAAATATCGCAAGGAACTTCGGTATAAAATGTTTCATCTTTTGGGAAAAATCTTGCCGCTTTTTTCGTTTCATCAGCTGGGAAAATTTTTTCCCTGACATCTTCTGCAATCTGCGCTGCAAGTCCGAAAACCTCCGGGTAATTGCCTGATAAAATCTCACCCGGTTTCGTTTCAGAGATTTTCTTCACAAGCTCTTCAAATTTTGGATGTTCAACCACAAACTTCGCTGCATAGACCAAAGCTCGTGGAGTAAACATCCAAAAGTAACCGGGAGCGTTCATAACAAGCCACAAAGCTGTGGTTCTCTCATCTATATTTGCATACTCAGCACCTACAAAATGAGAAAGTGAATTTGCACTATCACCCCAGACCTCTCTCACAAGCTCATAAGGTAAAACATAAGCCATAAGGTAAGTTTTATTCTTTTCAGGTTCAGCGAGAAATAAAGACTGCGGAGCATCTGCCTCCCAACCTTGAAGATCAACTCTCATTTTACTTTTATCAAAGTCTTTCTCACCGTATACAGAAACTACTTTGAGACCATCTGGCAGCTTATCTTTATAAGATTGCTGCGGAGAGGAACACGAGGAAGAATAAATTATCAAGAATATAAAAGCAAAGAATAAAAAACTCCATTTACTATTATTATTACCATCCATACTCCTTAACCCCGTCATGATAAATCACCTCCTTTTTTGTTTTTTATAAAAAAAATACCCAAAAATAATATAATCATTTTTTTAAAGATTTCCACAAAAAGTGAAAATTTTAGTTTTATTTTTTTTTAATAATTTTTGAATATAATTAAAAATGAAAAGCCAAGAAAAAAAAGACAAAGGAAAATATCTTGAAATAAGGCTTTCTGTAAATGTAGATCATGTGGCTTCGTTAAGAGAGGCAAGGAAAGAAAAAGAGCCAGATCCAGTCCATGCAGCAGTCCTCGCTAAAATTGGTGGAGCGGATGGAATAACAGTACACCTCAGAAAAGATAGAAGACATATAAAAGAAAGAGATGTAAAAATGATAAAAGAAGCGGTAGATTTACCTTTAACTGTTGAGATGGGGTTGTTTGAGGATATTTTAGATTTTGTACTTGAAGTAAAACCAGCAAAAGTCACTTTGGTACCTGAAAGACAGGGGGAAGTGACAACAGAAGGAGGAATGGACCTTAAACCAGAGAGTACCAAGAATGAAGTTGAAAAATTTGCGAAGGCTCTTCAAGAAAAAGGTATAAGAGTGGGAGTTTTTATAGATGCAGATGAGAAAACTGTTGAAGTAGCAAAAGATATTGGACTTGACTTTGTTGAAATAAATACAACTCATTACGCGAAAGATCCACAGAATTTCAAAATAGTGAAAAAGATAGAAGAAGTTGCAAAGTATGCGTCAGAAAAAGGGCTTGAAGTTATGGCAGGGCATGCTTTGAGTGTAGCAAATGTTTCAAAGATAGCGCAAATAATTTACATAGAAGAACTCTCAATAGGGTTTTCAATAGTAGCAAGAGCAGTTTTTGTTGGTTTTGAGCGAGCAGTCAGAGAAATGAAAGATGAAATGATGAGAGCAAGATTTTTAGCAATATCTTCTATGGACAACTTCAAAATATCTTGAATCCAAATAAGTTCAAGGAAGTGCAGAATTTTTCGTGCAGGAGAAAATTTTCCTTTTAAGAAAAAAATTTTTCTTCAGCAAACCTTTCTGAAAGGATAGAAATTGCAGTTTTCAAAGCCTTTCTTGATGGTAAAACATCATGGACCCTGAAAATTCTTGCTCCTTTTTGAAGCGCTATTGATATTGCAGATATCGTTCCTTCAAGTCGCTCGGAAGGAGGTGGGGGATTCTCTTGCGATATACAAAATCCTATAAATGATTTTCTTGACACTCCCAAAAGCAAAGGATAATTTAGCTCCGATACTATCTCGTCAAGTCTATTTATAATTATGAGGTTCTGATGAGGTTTTTTACCAAAACCTATACCTGGGTCTAAAATGACTTTTATTCCTAAATTTTCGGCTATATTTGCGGATGAAGAAAGATAAAGTTTTATTTTCTCAATAAGTTCCGTGTCTTCTAATAGTTTTGATTGCATAATTTTTGGTTTAGCTGTAATATGCATTACGATAGCTGGTGCTTTATATTTTTGGCAGATATAAGGAATTTTCTCATCAAATCTGAATCCAGAAATATCATTTACGATATCGGCTCCCAAATCAAGCGCAATTTCAGCAACAGAAGACCTATAAGTATCAACTGAAATGGGAATACGAGGAAAATTTTTTCTTATCTCATAAATAACATTTTTTATTCTTCTTATTTCTTCTTCTTCTGGAATTTCATCTGCACCGGGACGAGTGGATTGTCCTCCTATGTCTATTATGTCTACACCTTCTTCTATCATTTTTTCAGCAGCTAAAATCGCTTCTTTTTCGTTCTCATATCCAAAATAGAAAGAATCTGGGGACATATTTAGTATTCCCATGATGAAAACATAATTTTTGGTATCAAGAATTTGACCACAAGCTGGCAGTTCAATTTCAAATCTACTACGAAGATTTTCAGAAATATTTGATGGGAAATAGATCATTGTAATGAGAATTAAGTTAGCAAGGCATCTAGTTCCTTTGCAGTAAGTGTTTCTTTTTCAAAAAGTTCCTTAGCCAATTTGTGCAGTTTATCTATATTATTAGAAATTATAGTTTTTGCTCTGTTGTAGCAAGTTAAGATTATATTTCTTACTTCTTCGTCAAGTTTTCTTGCGGTCTCTTCTGATATTGTTTCGGTTCTTGAAATTTCTCTGCCGAGAAATATATATTCTTCTTTTGATTTGAAAGCAATTGGTCCAAGTGAAGACATTCCCCACTCATATACCATTTTTCTTGCAAGTTCGGTAGATTTTTCTATGTCATCAGCTGCTCCGGTGGAGATTGAATTAAATAATAGCTCTTCGGATGCAGATCCACCAAGAAGAACGGAAATTTTTTTCATAAGATACTCTTTATCCATAATGTATCTATCTTCTTCCGGGACCTGTAAGGTAACACCGAGTGCCCTCCCACGAGGGATTATTGAGACTTTTTCTATAGGGTCTGGACCTTCAATTTTTGCGACAAGAGCATGACCTGCCTCATGATAAGCAATTCTCCTTTTTTGTTCTTCTGTAAGATAAATTCCTTTTCTTTCTACTCCCATTATCATTTTATCTCTTGCACGCATAAGAAGTTCTTCATCTACAAAGTTTTTCTTTTCTCTTATAGCCATAATTGCTGCATCATTTATCATACTTTCTATATCAGCTCCTGAAAATCCTGGAATTGATCTTGCTATTTTCTCTATGTCTATATTCGGGTCAGCTTTGACTCTTTTGAGGTGAACTTTTAGTATCTCAATTCTACCTTTTAGATCAGGTAAGGGAAAATAAATTTTTCTATCAAATCTTCCAGGTCTCAGTAAAGCTGGATCAAGAATATCGGGTCTATTTGTTGCTGCTATAACCACTATTGGCTCTCCTCTTGATTCTATTCCATCAAGCTCAACAAGAAGTTGATTTAAAGTCTGTTCCCTTTCATCATGACCTCCGCCAATTCCTGTTCCTCTTCCTCTTCCCACTGCATCTATTTCATCTATGAAGATTATGCATGGAGCATTTTTTCTTGCTCTCTCAAAAAGGTCTCGGACTCTTGCTGAACCAACGCCAACGAAAAGTTCAATAAAAGAAGAACCAACTTCATAAAAAAATGGGACTCCGGCTTCATTTGCTATTGCTTTTGCAAGGAGGGTTTTCCCGGAGCCGGGCGGTCCTATAAAAATTACACCTTTTGGAGGTCTTATTCCAAACTCTTTGAACTTATCAGGATTTTTCAGATAGTCAATTATGTCTTTTACTTCTTGTTTTACCTCATCAAGTCCTGCGACATCATCAAAAGTAACCTTATTTTCTTTTTTCGGAACGAAGACTTTTGCTCTTGAACGAGTAAAAGATATGGCACGAGCATTTCCCCTTTCAATACCTCTTATAAAACTAAAAATAAGAAAAATTATTAGCAAGGTAGGAACCCAAGCTATCAGAATATCTCTTAAAATAGAAGGTTTTTCCTCTGGCACTATATTTACCTTTACACCACTTTCGTAAAGTTTTTTGATAAGTTCCCATTCTACAAGTCCATAAGTTCTGAATGCTTTTCCGTCTCTGAAAGTTCCCTCAATTTTATTTCCTTTTATCTTTACTTCATCTACACTTTCTAACTTGTTTATGAAATCAGTAAAACTCAAATCCTCAAACTTTTGATTCTGCTGGACATCAACGATTGCTCTGTAAATCAAGATTGATCCTGCAAAAATCAAAAGCCATATAAGTATGTATCTCATTTCAGTAAAAATTAATGTGAAAGAAAAAAAATTGTTTTTTGACGACTAATTCGTGTTTTCAAAGAGATAAAAATGTAAATAAAACATTTCCAAAATATGAGAAAAAGTTTTATTTTGAAACTAAATTTTTTATGTGATACTAAATTGGCTCATAGGTGGTCCCCAGGGAATGGGGGTTGATACTTCTGCGAATTCTTTTGCGAGGTCCTGCGCGTACGCTGGATACTGGATTTTTGGCAAAAGAGAATACCACTCAAACATAACAGGAGAACATTCATATTTTATAGTAACAGTATCAGATAAAGAGATAAAGAGCTTCCGAGATCCAATAGATGTTCTTGTATCTTTTGAAGAAAGAACTTTGAAATTTCACATAAAAGATGTAAAGCCCGGAGGAGTTGTAATATACGATGCAGAAATAGACCTTGAAAAGCTGGGAATAAAGAGAGATGATGTGGTTTTCATTCCAATAAAGTACAACGAGATAATAAAAGAAACAGCGGAAAAATTTGGTTTGGGAGATTTTAAAAAACTGCAAGTTATGAGAAACTCAATAAGCGTTTTTGCATCAGCAGGAGCTATTGATTTACCCGCAGAATGTGTAATAAAATCTATGGATTTCATATTTACAGGAAAAAGAAGAAAGGTATTGGAGCCAAATAAATTCGCAGGACTCATAGGTTATGAGATTGCAAAAAAATTTCAAGACAAAATAAAAATAAAGCTTCCAAAAATTGAGCGAAACTCGCAACAAAAAAGAGTAATCCTTACAGGAACTCAGGCAACAGCTTTGGGGAAAATTGTCGCAGGATGCAGATTCCAAACTTATTACCCAATAACACCAGCAACAGATGAAAGCGAGTTTTTGGAGTCAATAGCTAAAAAATATAATATGGTTGTTGTTCAAACAGAAGATGAAATAGCGGCTGTGACTATGATACAAGGAGCTGCACTTTGCGGAGCAAGAGCTGCATCCTCTACATCTGGTCCCGGATTTTCCCTTATGTCTGAGGGGTTAGGATGGGCAGGGATGAACGAAGTTCCAATAGTTGTCATAAATTATCAAAGAGGAGGTCCGGCGACAGGATTACCTACAAGGTATGAGCAAGGAGATCTGAAATTCGCAGTATATGCTGCTCACGGTGAGTTCCCAAGAATAGTTTTAGCACCGGGAGATATAGAGGAAGCGTTTTACATAACAGTAGAAGCTTTCAACCTGGCAGAAATATATCAGTGCCCTGTAATAGTATTAGAAGATAAACTCCTTGCAAATGGAATTCAGACAATAAATTATCCTGACATAAGTAAAGTAAAAATAAACAGAGGGAAAATCGTAAAAGATGGTCAAGACGGTTATGACAAAAAATTTACAAAATTCAAAAGATTTGAAATCACAGAAGATGGAGTTTCACCAAGAGTATTTGTGGGACAACCTGGATTTGTTTTCTGGAACACCGGGGATGAGCACGATGAATTTGGACACATAACAGAAGATCCAGAAAATAGACTTCTTATGCACGAAAAAAGAATGAAAAAACTTGAAAAAATAATTCAAGAGGTTGAAGAGGAAAAGAAAATAAATGTTTTTGGAGATGAAGATAGTGAGTTCGTTATAGTAAGTTGGGGGTCAACAAAAGGAGCAATATTATCTGCGTTAGAAGAACTTGAAAGTGAGGGATTGAAAGCACTTTTTGTTCAAGTGAAGATGGTTCATCCGCTTGACGGAGAGCTTATAAGAAAGAAAATAAAGGGGAAAATAAAAATAGCGGTAGAAAATAATTATTCCGGGCAGCTTGCAGGACTCATAACAGAAAAAACAGGAGAGTTTTTTGATTATATGATACTCAAGTGGAACGGAAGACCAATCTCTCACGATGAAGCTGTAAATGCTCTCAGAGAAATAATAAAAGGTAGAACAAAGAGAAAAAGAATAGTTCTTACAGCTGGATTATGATAAAGCAAAAATTTAACAAAGTAGTAAGGATGGTGAAAAGAAAAAATGGAAGAAAGAAGTAAGATAAAAGGGAAGAAAGAAATAAGATAAAGATAAATAAAAAAATAAAAGGGTAAAAAAATAAAAAGAAAGGGAGGTGTAAAAAAATGCAAAGTGTTTTTAGGTCTGATATAGAGTCGGATTGGTGTCCGGGTTGTGGAGATTTCGGTATTCTTTCGGCTTTAATTCAAGCTCTTTCTGAACTTGAAATACCTCCATCAAAATGTGCAATATTTTCTGGGATAGGTTGCTCGGGTAAAACTCCTCATTTTATAAATGCCTATGGAATTCACACTCTTCATGGAAGACCTCTACCTTATGCGATAGGGGCAAAGCTTGCAAATCCATCTTTGACAGTAATAGCAATAAGTGGTGATGGAGATGGATACGGAATAGGAGCTGGGCACTTTGTTAATGCTGGAAGAAGAAATGTTGATATAACTTATATCGTACATAATAATGGGGTTTATGGATTGACAAAAGGACAAGCATCTCCGACTTTGAGGAAAGGAGCTCAACCAAAGTCTTTGAAGTATCCTAACATAAACGATATGATAAACCCGATAGCTATCGCTCTTGCGGCTGGATACACTTTTGTATCTCGTGGGTTTGCATACAATGTAAAGCATCTGAAAGATATAATAAAGCAGGCAATAGTACATAAGGGTCTTGCTCTCGTTGATGTTCTTCAACCATGTCCAGTTTTCAACACAGTAGATACAAAAGAAAGTTATATGGAAAGAATAAAGATTCTTGATGATACTTTTCCGACATCTGATATAAAAGTTGCGATGGAAAAAGCGTTAGACCAAGATACTTTATGGATAGGGGTATTTTACAAAGATGAAAGCAAAGATACATTTGAGGAGAGGTTCCAAAAAATTCTTTCAGAATATCCTGAGGTTTGCCCAGCAAATATAAAAATGAGCGATGACGATGGGAGACCGACATCAGATATAGGAGAAGTCTTAGAGAACTTTATTTGTTAGGGATTGAGGAGAGAGGGGAAATTTTCAGGGGCTGATTTTTATATAGGATTTTTGCTTTTGAAAATCTGAAATCAAATTTGGTCAGTGTTGCCGATTTTTGTGGAAAAATTTGATTTCTTTGCTAAAATATTTTGATTGTTGAATTAAAAACTAAAAAATTAAAATGAAAGGGAGGTAAAAAATATGCAGTATGAAGTGAAAATACCTTTCAGGAACATTCCTGATCTTTACAAGTGGAGGGTGAACGAGACGCCGGATAGACCTGCTTTCTCATATAAAAAAGATAATCAGTGGGTAGATATCAGCTGGAAAGACTTTTTTGAAAGAGCGAAATGTATAGCCTCTGCGCTAATTCATATGGGATTCAAAAAAGGGAACACAGCTGCGATATATTCCTACAACAGGCTTGAATGGGTTTTAGCAGATCTTGGAATTCTGCTTGCAGGTGGAGTTTCGGTTACTATATATCATTCTTTACCTTTCAACCAATCATCTTACATAATCAACGATTCTGACTCCATTTTCGTTTTTGCTGAAAACAAAGCAATAATTGAGGAGATGAAGGAAAAGAGAACTGAAATCCCGAATGTTCAAAAAATAATCTCGTTTGATGACAGAGTTGAAGAGGGAGATTTTATTATTAGTTTTAAAACATTTGAAGATTTGGGAAGGAGCTACTTGAGAAATTATGAAAAGCAAATAGAGGAGAACATAGAAAAAATAAAGCTTGATGATATAGCAACCTTAGTGTATACATCTGGAACCACTGGTGTTCCAAAGGGAGTTATTCAAACACACCTTAATCATCTCTCTATGGTTGAGATGCTTTATGATATTGGAGATATCAGAGATGATGATGTATGTTTGTTATTCCTCCCTCTTGCTCATTCTTTTGCAAAAGCGGTTGAGTATTCACATCCGAGATTTGGTATAAAAATAGCTTTTGCTGAAAGTATAGATAAAGTTATAGATAATCTTGCAGAGGTGAGACCTACGGTATTCCCATCAGTTCCACGAGTTTTTGAAAAAGTTTATGCAAAAGTTAGAGCTAATGCTGAGGCAAGTCCTATAAAAAAGAAAATTTTTGATTGGGCAATCTCGGTCGGTAAAAAATATGGTGATTACAAGATAAAAGGTCAAAAGCCACCTTTGGGGCTTTCTATAAAACATAAAATAGCTCATAAGCTCGTTTTCTCAAAGATTCACGAAAGGGTTGGGGGAAGAATAAGATTCTTCATATCCGGTGGAGCTCCGTTGTCAAAGGAAATAGCTGAGTTTTTCTGGGCTGCTGGACTTCTAATTCTTGAAGGATATGGTCTCACAGAAACTACTCCTGCTATATCTATAAATACAACTCGTGAATTCAAATTCGGAACTGTTGGGAAACCCTTGAAATGGGTTGAAGTTAAGATTGCAGAAGATGGTGAGATATTGGCTCGCGGTCCAAACATAGCGAAAGGATATTGGAAAAAACCAAAAGAAACAGAGGAGGTTTTCAAGCCGGATGGTTGGTTCCACACAGGTGATATAGGTATCATAGACGAAGATGGTTTTCTGAAAATAACAGACAGGAAAAAAGACCTTATAAAAACTGCTGGTGGAAAATATGTTGCTCCACAACCTATTGAGAATGCTATAAAGGCTGGTTCTCCTCTTATAAGTCAAGCCGTTGTCATAGGAGATGCAAGACCGTACTGTGTAGCTCTGATTACTCTCAACAAAGATGAAGTTTTGAACTTTGCAAAAGCAAAAGGATTAGATACATCAAAAAGCTATGAAGAGATAATAAATGATCCGGTAATTATTTCAGAAATACAGAGGGTAGTGGATGAAGTGAATTCAAAACTTGCTTCTTTTGAGACGATAAAGAAATTCAGAATTATTCCTCAAGATTTTATGATTGAAGACGGTTCATTAACTCCAACTTTGAAGGTAAAAAGGAAAGTTATTATGGAAAGATATAAAGATATTATAAATGAAATGTATTCTTCTTGAAAAGAAAAATAGAGTTTTTTCCTTTTATTTTATTGTTTTAACTTCGGTTTTCTTCATTTTTTCTTTTCGGCGTTCTGCTTTTGCTCAGGAGATAAAGGAAGCTTTTGAGAGTTTGAGAAAATTTCAAAGTTGGCAAGTTGAGTTCTACGAGGAAATTGTTGAAAAGGGTAGTGTAATAGAAAGAAGGGAAGGGAAAATTTATTTTGAAAAACCTCTGAAATTCAAAATATCTTATCAAGATGGAAATGAGGTTCTCTCAGATGGAACTTTCATTTACTTTGTAAGAAAAGATAAAAATAAGGTTTATGTGAGAGAGCTTAAAGATGAAGTTTCTGAAAATCTTATCGTTGAGATCCTGAGAGGTTCGGATAGAGTTTTTGATTTTTTCTTTGTCAAAAAAATTGACGAGGGAGAGTACGAGCTTTATCCAAAAAAAGATGTTATAAAAAATGTAAGTAGAGTCATAGTACATCTTAACCCTATTGTGTTTCCAATAAAGAAAGTTGAGATATGGAGGGGAACTTTGGGTGTAAAGCTTGAAATCAAGAATGTTTCCTTCAAAAAAGAAAGCATAAGATTTTCCTTTGAAGGCTTGAATATAATAAGAGAACCTAAATATTAAGAGAACTAAATGACAATTTCTATTTACTTTTAGCTCAAAAAACTACTATTCCTCTTCTTTTATATTTTCATCTTCTTTATTTTCCATGGTTTCCTTCCCTTTTATTTCTTCCTCTATTCTTTCTCCTCCATTCGTTATTCTCTTTTTGTTTTCTTGTTTTTCGTTTTTTGTTGACCAAGCTTGACCCTTTAATATAAACGAGACTTTTTCATCTTCTGAATTTTTCATATTTACTATTTCTGTTCTTACCAAAAAATCACCTCTTTTTTTTGAAAGTTTTTTTGAGAAATTATTTACATTTTGGAGCTCTTTTGCTTGACCTTTGATGAGGAAATTAATCTTTGTGTCTTCCGGGATTATTTCAAGTTCTTCTAAGCTTATGTTTTTTGATGAAACTTTTGATGTTCGCAAAAGCAGGGAGTAAATATCGGCTGTTTTATTTTTGCTCATTTCCCATGATGAGTAATTTTGTCTGAGTTTGTGCAAATTCTCTTTTAGTGTTTTCATGTCTCCCTCAACTTTTTTTGATTCCTCCTCTATTGATTTTTTTAAAGAATTTATTTGTGGCTCAAATTTCTTTTTTGCCGTTATTCTAACCGATGCAAATATAAGTAAAGATATTGCTAATATAGCCAGATTCAGTTTTATCAATCTTTTGCTTTGCCTATCTAAACTTATTTTTCTAATTTTTACCATTTAATTTTTAATTTTTATCATTCTAATTCTGCTGGTAGGTCAATTAATAACAGTAAATAAATTATAGTGAAATTTTTTTGCTTTACTCTATAAGGAAAATAATTTTGATAACCTAGTCAGTATGGAGGAGATAAGAAGGCTGAAATTAATGAGGTTCGCAGATTGGGTTTTTCTTGCCGTCTCCTTTATTTTTCTTATACTTGTTGCCTCTTTTATAATTGCTGTTGTCGCTGATATATTCGTTGAGGGTTTAGGGAGGTTGAACTTAAAATTTTTCTTTTCTTTCCCTTCCCGCAGACCAGAAGAGGCTGGGATTCTTTCCGCATGGGTTGGAACATTAGCTGTTGTATCAGTAGCTATTCCTTTTGCTTTGATTTTCGGAATTCTGACGGCTATATATCTTACAGAATATGCTCCCCGGAACATTCTCACAAAAATAATAGAGGTAAATATAAATAATCTGTCGGCTGTTCCTGCTATAATATACGGACTTATGGCGGTGGGGTTGTTTGTGCAGATTATGGGGATGGGTGAAAGCATAATAGCTGGTGGAATCACTCTCGGACTTCTTATGTTGCCTATTGTTATTGTTGCTTCAAGGGAAGCCATTCAAACTGTTCCTTCATCTATAAAAGAAGCCTCTTATTCTCTTGGAAGTACAAAATGGGAAACTATAAGGCATCATGTATTGCCATATTGCTTTGATGGTATAATAACAGGAGCTATTGTAGGTATAACAAGAATAATAGGAGAAGCTGCTCCCCTTATTACGGTTGGGGCTTTGACATTTATTGCTTTTTTACCTCCTTCTCCTATAAAACCGACTCCTCCTTTTATTTCTTTTGATTGGCTAAAATCTCCTTTTACTGTTTTGCCTATTCAGATGTTTAACTGGGTTTCTCGTCCGCAAGCTGGATTTCACCAAAATGCTGCGGCAACAGGCGTTGTTCTCATAATACTTACTGGTATTTTGATTTCTGTTGCATCTATTATAAGGTATAGGTTCAGAAAAAAAATAAGATGGTAGCTGATTAATAAGGAAATTTTTCAATCAAGGATAAAATCTTTCAATCAAGGATAAAATCTTTCAAGCATTTTTCCTAATATATTGTAAAGCTTTTGAGTTATTTCTTTCCTTGTTTTTGTTTTTGAATCTTGCATTTTCTCATCGTAAGATTTTCCTGTCCATTGTGATTCCATAATTAAATCATTTACATCGTGTATTTTTCTACCTATTACTACTTTTATTTCTCCGCTACGAGGAATGATTGCACCCGGAGGATATACTTTGTGGGTTCCAATTATTGCGACAGGAACTATTGGGATTTTTAATCTTTCAACTATGAATCCAACTCCTTCCTCAAATGGTAGAAGCTTTCTGATATCTCTTTGTGGATCCCCTCTTGTTCCTTCTGGGAATATACATATAGCATCAGTGTTTTGTTTTTCATCTTTCATCAGTGAAATTACTTTTATTATTGAGTCTATTTTTTTTGATTTTCTTATCACAGGATGTTTTTGGATTGCCATTCCCCATCCTATCACCGGAATTTTCAGTACTTCCTCTTTTGCCAAAAATTTTATCTTTTTATTTTCAAATGCGAGCATTATTGATGGTATATCAAGAAAACTTATATGATTTGCATAGATCAAAAATTTTTTTGCTTTATCTTCTGAATCTTTATTTTTTGATTTTGATTCAATTCCCCGCTCTTTTTCTTTTTCTCTTTCTTTTTCTCTGCTTTCCTCTTCAAATTCTTCTATGATTTTCAGTTTTATTCCGAAGATTTTGAAAAGGAGCTTAAACCAAATTTTTGTGTGTTTTTCTGATAAATCCTCCATCTTTCTGTTCCTTATTATGAAGGGTATAACTATTATTGTAAAAAAAAATGGTATTGATAATAAGATGAAAATCGCAGATCTCCAAAATCTATCTATATAGTAAGCGAGATATTTAAAAAGCTTTTGTATTGCGACTTTCATTTATGATTTACTTTTCTATTGTTGCCACTTTTTTTATTTTCTCTGTTTTTTCTTTGATATTTCTTTTCTCTAATCTTTTTCATTCAGAAAGAAAAGTATGGGAAGCTTTGCGGGTCTATGTTGTTTTTTTTCAGGAATGACTCATATTTTTCTCTTTTATCTTTGTATATGATGGAGTCAATATTGATTTTATCTAATATTTGTATTGCGTTCAGAGCTGAAATAATTTTTTCAAAGTTAGATTTTGCGTTTTCAAAATTCTCATAGGACAACTTTTCTGCTTCTCCTATTTCCCCTTCGTAAAATTTTATTCTTGAAAGGCATATTCTGAATTTTGCATCGTTTTGTGAGTCCGGGAAAATTTCTTGGGATTTTAACAAGCTTCCCTTTGCTTCTTTTATTTTCCCTTCACCTAAAAAGCAGAGAGCTTTAAGTATTTCGTATTTTGATTTTTTCTGTTTTGAATCGGTTAGATTATAAATTTCATCTATTATTTTCTTTGCTTCTTCAAATTCTCTGATATATATTTTTATCTCTGCGAGCATTTCTTTTGCTTCTCTCACTCCATACTCATCTCCGATTTTTTGGAAAATTTGGACACTTTGCTCAACAAAATTTTTAGCTTTTTCTGTTCTTCCTGATTCTAAAAAGATTTGTCCTAAATTTGCCAGTGCTATTGCTTCTCCTCTCACATCTAAAATTGCCCGAGCTAATTCAAGGTATTCTCTCATTAAAGTTGCTGCGGTATCTAATTCTCCGTTTGAGTAAAGAGCTACTCCATAATTTAAAATTGCTATTCCTCTTTTCTTGAGGTTTCCTAATTTTGGAGATATTTCGTAGAATATCCCGAAGAATTTTTTTGCATTTTTGAAATCTCCTGTTTCAATATAAAATCTGCCGATTGCGTTTACTATATCTGAAAAAGCTTCTATATCTTTTTCTTTTATTTCATCTTTGATATGGTTGAGAAGTTCTGAAATATAGGGAGTTGCGTTTTCTGGTTCTGCTTTATCTATGTAAAGGTTACATAAAAATGCGAGTGTTCTCAAATATTCTATGTGATACTTTGTTTTCTCCTCTCTTTCTTCTTGAATTGAACTTATTGCAGATTTTAGCTTCTCCAATATCTCTTTGTAGATTTTTTCTGCTTCTCTGAATTCTCCTTTTATTTGTCTGCAATCTCCTATCCATCTTTTTGTTATGAGTTTTTTTAATTCATCTTTTGCGAAATGCTCTGATAGTTCAAAAATTTCTTTGGCTTTATCAAACTGCCCTATGTGATAGAGTGTCTCTCCATAGTTTTTGAGACAGTCAAATATTTCTTCGGAGATTTGGTCAGCTTTTTCTTTTTTTATTTTGTTTATGAGATTTGCTGCTTTTTCATACTGTTCAATTGCTCCTTTTAGGTTGATTTTTTCTAATAAAATGTCCCCCGCTTTTTTATACATAAGGAGAGCTTCATCAAACATTTCTGCTTTTTCTGCTTGGTCAGCTGCTATGAGAACACAAGTTATATCAGAGCCACTTATTTCTTTTGCTGAATTGAAAAGCTTCATATGAATTTCGTATCTTTTTGATTTCAGAAGAGTTTCATAAGCTACCTCTTTTATGAGGTTTTGCTTGAAGAATATAAAATCTCCCTCTTCATCTATGATGTCTTTTTCTTCAAGATAATTTATTGCGGTTTGGAAAACCTCTGGGGCAAAGATTCTTTTTACTACTGGTTTGTAAATGGTGTTGAGGCAAGAAAGAGTAAATAATACTTGTTTTGTTTGTGGAGGCAGTCTATCTATTCGTGAGAGTATGACTTGTCGGATTCCTATTGCTTTTGGAAGAGAAAATGAGCTTTTTAAGAAAACTTTGCCATCTTGTTCTTCAAAAGCGTTATTTTCCCTCATAAGTTCTAATATTTCTCTTATGAAAAACGGATTACCATCTGTTTTTTCCCATATTAATTTTGCTACTGAATTATCTACGCTTTTTCCGAGCATTTTTGAGATAAACTTTTCTGTCTCGTATATATCAAATCTTTCAAGAGTTATTATGTGCCAGTTTTTCAGCTTAGTTTCATCTATTGATCCTTTTTCAAATCCTATAACTACCGAGAAATTAATATTATTTGAGTTTTGAGAGATTTTGAATATTATTTCCTGACTTGGGGTATCTGCTTTATCAAAGTTATCTATAATAAGAATTTTGCCATGTATTAGTTCAGATAGCAACTTTAATGTTGTGTTGAGAACTTCCTCATCAAGTTTTTCGGGAGAAAGATATTTTAGAGGAGAGTTCAGGAAAGCTACTCCAAGTATATATCCTAATATATGGTGAGATACTACATATTTTTCTGCCAGCTCAATTATTGCATCTTTGTCTTGGTCTTTTATTTTAGATGAAAGTATATCTTTTATTATGCTATATGGGGTTTCCTTTGATACAAGCTTTACTTGAACCACATCATCTCTTGAAGATGAGAAGAAATCTATGAACATGGATACACCTATTCCTGCTTCTCCTGTTATTGCAATAAATTTTGGATGAGATTTGAGAATTTCCTTTATTTTTTCAAGTTCTTTTTCTCTTCCTATAAATTCGGTCTTTTGTTTTTTTATTCCTTGGAGTAAAAATACTTTTATATCTTTTGTTTTACCTTTTAGTTTTATATCAACTTCTTTATAGTCAAATTCAGCTTTTGTGATGAGGTATGTGTTTTCATCAACAAGAATTTCCCATGGTTTTGATTCTTCTTCAAGACGTTTTGCGATATTCACTGTATCGCCCATAGCTGTGTAATCTTTTGAGCTTTCTGAAATTGAACCAACAACTGCCTCTCCTGTTGCTATACCGCAGTGCAAAGATATATCTTTGTAGTTTTGTTTTATGAAATTCATCATTTCCAGAGCACACATTACAGCTCTTTTTGAATCATCTCCATGAGCCACTGGTGCTCCGAACAAAGCCATCACTTCATCTCCTATGAATTTATCAACATGCCCTCCATATTTTTTTACAATATCTGCCAGTTTCCTCAAAACATCTCCAATAAAGAACTGCAACTCCTCTGGGTCAAGTTTTTCAGAGAGTGAAGTAAATCCCGATATATCTGCAAACAGTACAGATATTGGTCTTCTTTCTGTTTCTGTTTGTTTTTCTTCTGATGGTAATACTTCTTCTATGATTTGTTTTTTACCATCTCCCTTTTCTTCCAACAATAATTTTTTCTTTTCTTCTTCTGCTGGAGGTTTTTCTATGATTTCTTTTTGTCGTTGTTTTTCTTGTTTTTGTTCCTGTGTTTCTATTATTTCTTCTTTTTGTGGCTTTGCTTGAAGTTGAGTTCCACATTCACCGCAGAATTTGAAGTTTGGAGGGTTTTCAAATCCGCAGTTTGGACATATGTTTTTCAGCTTGCTCCCGCATTCTCCACAGAATTTGAAATTCTGAGGATTTTCAAAACCACAACTCGGACATTTCATACCTTATAGAAATTTTAGTAGTTTTTTACTTTCAGAATTTAGTTGTAAAAAATAAATGAACTATATTAGGAGACAAATCTGATTTTTTTGGGTTCTTGAATTTGCATAACTTCTCCTGCTGGTTTCATAACAATTAGACCAGATCTTAAAGCATATATATCAGCACCTTTGCCAAATCTTATACCAGCAATAGCACCTATCAATTTATACCCTTTATATTCTTCAAGGAAAAAGAAGAATTTTCTCATGTCTTCTAAGAGCTCATCCACATCTCGTGAAGAAACTTTTGTTTTAGCAGACACCAACAGAATTACTTTCTCTTTTTTGTTGTTTTTATTTGATTTCACACAGACCAAATATAAATCATATTCAGCTTTCTCACCGTCTCGTGAAACTTTTGCTTCCGGATATACTCCAACTACCTTAAATCCTTTTCCCTCCATAAACTTTATAGCTGAGGGTTCAATCATGCCTTCAACGAATTCTCCCCAGCTACCTGTTAGACGACTAATTTCAGTTTTCAATTTTCTTATCTCCTCGGAAGTTTTTGCAACCTCTTCGGAAGTTTTATCAACTCTCTCGGAGGTTTTGGCGATAATTTCCCTTAACTCTCTAAATCCTCTTTCGTTTTCTTCGGATATTTCTTTTATTCTTTTTGATACTTTTTCCCCTTCCTCAATTAGTTTCTGAAGTGCTTTTTCTATTATATCTATTCTGGTTAGCCTATTTCTTTTTCTTTTTGCGACCGCTTCTTTCTTCATAAGAAAATTTTAATGCTTCAAGTAGTGTTTCAAGACAAGATAGAACTTTTTTGGAAGGAGGTAAAAGAAAGAAAAAAGAGGGGGATGGTACTGATTGGATTAACTAAACCATCCCCCTACATTAGCTTTATGGGCTTGGTCTTACCTTAAACTTTCTCTCAGAGTAAACCGAAGAGGGATGATTTTCAATTGTGTTTATTATGCTCTCGCAGTATGGTAGATTACTGAAAAAGCCATTATAATAACAATTCGACCACCATATACCTGCTATGCCTGATCTTACAGCATATATTTTAACTGTGTAATCAACGGTAATTCCATCAGGATAAGAGCCCATAGGAGAATTTCTAATGTCATTTGGAGATATTTGAAGAGAATCATCAGGATCATTTATAATGTAGTTTTCTGAGGAGTATATGCCTATACGATAAGGAGGAGCGATAGGTCCTACGAGTATTCTTGTGGAGCCGTCAGCGTAATCTTTTCTTATTACAGCAATAAGATCATAATAGCTGAAATCATATGCGAGTATATCAGTTAATATTATGACTTGAACATCGTCTAAGGTCATATCAATATCGTATGTCTTGTTATTCGGGTCTTGATTTGTATTATCTTTGAACTTCACAGAAAAAATTGGTTTTAAAGGATAAACTATAACTGTTTGTTCTTCCGTACTTATTCCTTCTTTGTCATCTTTTGCTATTACGGTCACTGTGAATACACCTTGTGAGGTATATGTGTGCGATTTTCTGTAGAGTTTTTTGCCTCCTATTTCTCCTATTTTATCAGCATCTCCAAGAATTTCTACTTGCCCATCTCCCCAATCTACCTTGACCTCGGCTACTTGTCCGTCAATATCCGCTACACCTACATATAAGGTAATAGAAAAAGGAGCCTCTCCTGCTGTTGACGAGAGACTAATATCAAGTTCCGGTGGTCTATTGGTAGGTGTAATTACATATCTTACTTTTACAGTTATTGATGCTGTATTTGAAAGGGGTTGGGGTGCAGAGTCTTGAACTATTAACCTTATCGTATAATCTCCCTCTGCGGAGTACTGATGGATTCCTAAACATTCACCAAGAATCTGGTCAATTGATCCATCTCCCCAGTCTATTAAGCCATAAAAGGGAGGATTATGATCTATACATAATGCTCTGATACGAACATTTTCGCCTGGCATAAACTCATTAGTTACTATCTCTGAATATGAGGGGGAGTAGATAACTTTATATGCTTTGAGGTTGGAGATTATAGGTTTGTCGTTTGTAGTTATTTGTATTTCAGCTTCTGCGGAGCCATTTTTGTCCATAGCTGCGACTCTGACTCTGAAAGTTCCAATTGCTTTGAACTCGTGTGAGACGTAGACTTTATCTTCTTTGAGTTTTTGAGTGAGGTCTTCTGAGGAGCCATCGCCATAGTCTATCATGAGCTTTTTGATTGAACCACGAGCAGGGATAGCAGTTATTGTAAATGATACATTCAGTGGAGCTTCACCATATGTTTTGTCTGCGGTAATGGAAACGAACGGTTTCCCAGTTGGAGGCATTTTTTCTAAGTCTGTAATTATTTGTATTTCAGCTTCGGATGAGCCATTTTGGTCCATAGCAGAAACTCTGACTCTGAAAGTTCCAATTGCTTTGAACTCGTGTGAGATGGAGATGGTGTCTCCTTTGAGTTTTTGAGTGAGGTCTTCTGAGGAGCCATCGCCATAGTCTATCATGAGCTTTTTGATTGAACCACGAGCAGGGATAGCAGTTATTGTAAATGATACATTCAGTGGAGCTTCACCATATGTTTTGTCTGCGGTAATGGAAACGAACGGTTTCCCAGTTGGAGGCATTTTTTCTAAGTTTGTACATCCTGCCATTAAGATAATACTCGCAAAGAACAGGAGAGTTGCCGTAAA